>Ga0207851_100070_pt1 | contig 86594 bp, 84 predicted proteins | sample A23E3SouthBayCA_FD_187747 | JGI IMG/M metagenome (GOLD analysis project Ga0207851, IMG submission 187747) | Aerobic enrichment media microbial communities from Eden Landing Ponds, California, USA - A23 E3 (SPAdes) | ecosystem: Environmental > Aquatic > Marine > Unclassified | place: Emeryville... | reverse complement strand
CGCGCTGGCTACCGCTGCAGGCCTCCCAGAGCGGGTCCGGGGCGTGGACGTCGTCGCCGGGGGCGTCCCCGCGTCGATGCGCGACGGAACACCCGCGCCACAGCGCGTCCTCGGTGCCCTCGCGGCCGCAGCGCCGCGAGCGCTCGCCGGCCTCTACCGGGGGCAGGCGTGGGCCGCGCGCCGCCTCCCGCCGTCGTTCGTCGTCGCGCAGTACACCGCCGGCGACCGCGACGAGGACGTCCCCGAGGCGGTCGCGGACCTCGTCAAGCGGGACTTCGTGGCGGCGATGGCCGAGCGCCGCGACGGCGCGGTCCGCGAGTCCGCGCAGTTCACCGGCGATTGGGGCGTCCCGTTGTCCGCCGTCGACTGTCGCGTCCGCTGGTGGCACGGGACTGACGACGACAACGTGTCGCTCGCGGACGCGGAACGCGTCGCCGACGCGCTTCCCGACTGCGAGTTCCGGCGCGTCGACGCCGACCACCTCGGCGCGCTGGTCGCCACCAGGACCGACGTGCTCGGACCGTACGCCGACACCGAGTGACGCGCGGCGGTCACAACGTCTGCCACGGGAGCGACCCTTTTCACTGGCCGACGACTAGCAGGCAGTAATGACGCTCGTCGCGTTCGACTTCGACGGCACGCTCGCGGACTCCGAGATGCTGGACCGTATCGCCGCACGCCACGGCGTCGGCGACGACGTCGCCGCCATCACCGAGCGCGCGATGCGCGGCGAACTCTCGTACGCCGATAGCCTCCGGGAACGCGCCAGCCTCGTCGCTGGCCTCCCAAGTGAGGAGGCGGCAGCCGTCTACGACGGCGTGCGACTCCGGGACGGCGCCGCTGACCTGCTTGAGGTCCTCGAAGACGCCGGCGTGCGCGTCGTGGTGCTCACCGGCGGGTTCGGGCCGGGCGTGGAGGCCGCGCTGGACGCGGCCGACGTCTCCGTCGACCGCGTGGTCGCCAACAGGCTCCTGGAAGCCGGCGGCCAGCTCACGGGGGACGTCGAGGGGCCGCTCATCGAGCGCACGAAAGACCGCGCGCTCGCTGCCGTCTGCGAGGACTCCGGCTGCGACGTCGCCGACAGCGTGGCGGTCGGGGACGGCGCGAACGACGCGCCGATGCTCGACGCCGCCGGATACGGCGTGGGCTTCCAGCCGAAACCCGGCATCGAACAGCACTGCGACGCGGTCGTCGAGTCGATGGCGGAACTGGAAGCGTTGTTCCGCGACCGGGGCGTTCTCGACTAGGCGCGCCCGCCGTTCAGCTACCCGCTGAGATTTTCCTGTCCGTCCGGACCGCGTCCAGCGTGAGGAGCCGCCGGTGACGGCGACCGCGAGGGTGTCTGGAAATTGTGCGACGAGAGAGAGTGTCGAGACGTGTCAGTAGGCGTGGTTCGAGCGTGTGACAGAAACCCGCGACGGGTGGGGTCGCGGGAGGGTTCCGGGTCGAGCGGCCAGGGCACACTGAGCGGATTCGACCCGGCGTCCCGCCCTACGACGTGCCCCCCTTTGCTTAATTGGGTATTAACCCGGTTTCCTACCGTGTTTTCGCGGGCGAACGCAACGGGAACGTTGATTGCACGAACCCGGCAACTGGACGTATAGTGCCCGACGACTCACCGACCGGCGACGGCCTCGACGAGGCCGACATCCACGACGTCCTCCGGAACGACCGTCGCCGCATGGTCATCGAACTCCTCGGAGACGCCGACGGTCCGGTGACCGCCCGCGACCTCTCGGAGACCATCGCCGCCCGGGAGGCCGACGAGGACCCGCCGCCGCGGAACGTCCGGCAGAGCGTCTACATCTCCCTCCAGCAGACCCACATCCCGAAACTCGAGGAGCTCGGCATCGTCGACTACGACGAGAACTCCAAGGAACTGCGGCCCGCCGAACACGCCAGCGACGTCGGCATCTACATGGAAGTCGTCCCGAAGTACGGCCTCTCGTACAGCGAGTTCTGCGGCGGCCTGGGCGTCCTCGGCGTCCTTCTCGTCGTCGGCGCCGAAACGGGCGTCCCGGTGCTCAGTGACGTGGGGGCCGCCGTGTGGGCCGTTCTGGTCTTCGCGGTCCTCGTTTCGTCTGCGGCCTACCAGACGTACGCGCAGCGGAGTTCGCTCGTCCACCGTCTCCGCGAATAACGCGCTGTTTCGTGACAGGGGTCAGCCTTCAGCGCGTCGCGTCCTCGATGGCAGCTTCGAGGTCCGCCACGACGTCGGCTGGGTCCTCGATCCCGACGCTCAACCGTACCAGGTCGTCGTGGACGCCGGCGGCTTCTTTCTCCTCGTCGGTGAGCTGCTGGTGGGTGGTGCTCGCGGGGTGGATGATGAGCGTCTTCGCGTCACCGACGTTCGCCAGGAGGCTGGCGAGGTCGGTGTTCTCCGTGGTCTGTTTGGCGGCCTCGTAGCCGCCCTCGACGCCGAACGTGATCATCCCGCCGTACCCCCCGTCCAGGTACTCCGAGGCGGTGTCGTGGGTCGGGTGGTCCTCGAGACCGGGGTACGTGACCCACGAGACGGCCGGGTGGTCGGCGAGGTACTCGGCGACCTGCTGGGCGTTCTCGCAGTGCTTGTCCATGCGCAGCGGTAGCGACTCGAGCTTCTGGAGGGTCTGCCAGGCGTCGAACGGCGACTGCTGGTTCCCGAGGTCGCGGAGGCCGCGCGCGATAGCGGCGTACGTGAACGCCGCGTCGCCGAACGTCTCCGCGAAGTTCACGCCGTGGTAGGCGGGGTTCTCCGTGGCGATTTCCGGGAACTTGTCTGCGTGCTCGAGCCACGGGAAGTCGCCGCCGTCGACGAGCGCGCCGCCGACAGTGGTGCCCGCGCCGGTAATCCACTTCGTGGTGGAGTGCCAGACGACGTCCGCGCCGTGCTCCAGGGGGTTGCAGAGGTACGGCGTCGCGAACGTGTTGTCCACGATGAGCGGGACGCCGGCCTCGTCGGTGATCTCGCCGAGGCGCTCGAAGTCCGGCGTCGTGAGACTCGGGTTGCCGATGGTCTCGACGAGCACGTACGCGGTGTCCTCGTCGATGGCGTCCGCGTAGGCGTCGTAGTCCAGGGCGTCCACGAACCGCGTGGAGACGCCGCGGCGCTCGACGCTGTGCGTGAGGTACGTGTACGTGCCGCCGTAGAGGTCGCTGGACGCGACGACGTTGTCGCCCGCGCTCGCCAGGATGAACGTCGCGAGGTCGAAACTCGCCATGCCCGACGCGGTGGCGACGGCGCCGACCCCGCCCTCGAGCGCGGCGAGGCGCTCCTGAAGCACCTCGACGGTCGGATTCATCAGCCGCGAGTAGATGTACCCGGGCTTCTCGAGGGCGAACTGCGCGGCGGCGTCGTCGCTGTCCTCGAAGACGTAGGAGGTCGTCTGGTAGATGGGGGGTGCCCGGGACCCCGTCGCGGGGTCGACGTCCTGTCCCGCGTGCACACTGTTCGTGTCGAATCCGTAGTCGTCTGCCATACGTCTATCGGGACCCCCAGGGGGTTAAGCCGAGTGGACCCCTGCAGGTCCTGCCGGTCTCTGTGACGCGGTCCGGGGGTCGAATCCGCACGGAGCGAGCGATTACCCCGAGAAGAGGCTGTTGTGGACGGGTGCGTACATCGTCCGGCGGTCGTCCTCGTGGTCGACGGTGTCGGTGACCGCTCGACCGGCGACGCCGTCCGCGAGGAAGTCCTTGATGGGCGGGCCGACGGACTCCGGTTCCACGAGGAACGCGTCGTGGCCGTGGTCGGACTCCACGACGTGGTGGGAGACGGGGACGTCGCGGTCGCGGAACGCCTCCGCCAGGCCCTCGCTCTGTTCGACCGTGAAGTGCCAGTCCCCGGTGAACGACAGCAGGAGGGCTTCGCCAGCGAACGCGCCGACCGCGCTGGCGTCGGAGTCGTAGCCCTCCGCGAGGTCGTAGTCGTCCATCGCGCGCGTCAGGTAGAGGTAGCTGTTCGCGTCGAAGCGCTCGCTGAACTTCTCGGCCTGGTAGTCGAGGTACGACTCGACGTCGCGGTACGGGAAGAACGCGCCCGCGTCGTCGACGGGGAACGCGTCGCTGCCGGCCTCGCGGCCGGCGGTCCGCCGGCCGAACTTCCGCTCCATGGAGTCCTTCGAGAGGTACATCAGGTGGCCGATCTGGCGGGCCAGCGCGAGGCCCTGCTCGGGCTGGTCGCCGCCGACGGACTCCTCCGCCGAGGCGGCGCTCGCGTCGCTGACGTCGTCGCCGTAGTAGTCGCCCTCGTTCCACTTCGGGTCGCCGCGGATGGCGCGGCGCGCAATCGCGTTCAGGCCGAGACACTGGGCGTCCAGGCGGGGCGCTGCGGCGATGGCGATCACGCGGCGCGCGTCGTCGGGGTACCGGCTCGCCCAGTCGAGGGCGTTCATGCCGCCGACGCTGCCGCCGAGCACCGCGTGCAGGCGGCCGACGCCGAGGTCGTCGAGGAGGCGGCGCTGGCTCCGCGTCCAGTCGCCGACGGTGACCGGCGGGAAGTCGGTTCCCCAGGGTTCGCCGTCGGGCCCCTCGCTGGCGGGGCCGTCCGTGCCGTAACACGACCCCGGGACGTTCGCGCAGACGACGTAGTACTCGTTCGTGTCGATGGCTTTCCCGGGCCCGACGACGTCGTGCCACCAGCCCCGGCCCTGACCGTCGCTGCGCCCGCGGACGTGCTGGCTGCCGGTCAGCGCGTGACAGACGAGGACCGCGTTGTCGCCCGTGAACTCGCCGTACGTCTCGTAGGCGACGGTGAAGTCCTCGATGGTCTGCCCGGACTCGAATTCGAACGCCTCGAACGTCGTCGTCGGCATTATCGCGGCCCTCCGTCGTGTAGCGCCTTCAGTCCTCCTGTGGCGGTCATTCGTGTGCCTCCGCGAGCGCGGCGTCGAAGTCCGCGAGCACGTCCGCGGTGTCCTCGATGCCGACCGAGACGCGGACCATGTCCGGGTCGACGCCGGCGGCGCGCTGTTCGGCCGCCGAGAGCTGTGCGTGCGTGGTGGACGCGGGGTGGATGACGAGCGTCTTCGCGTCCCCGACGTTCGCGGCGAACGACGCCAGGTCGACGGCCTCGCAGACGGCCTTCGCGGCGTCGAACCCGCCCGCCGGGCCGAACGTCAACATGCCGCCGTAGCCGCCCGTCGGCCCTCCGGCGGCGTCGGTGACGGCGTCGGGAAAGTCGCTTTTGCCGCCCGGTTCGCCGCCAGCGTCGAGATACTCGCTGGCGGTGTCGTGCGTGGGGTGGTCCTCGCGGCCGGGGTAGGACACCCACGCGACGTCGTCGTGGTCGGTGAGGAACTCCGCGAGCGCGGCGGCGTTCGCGCAGTGCCGGTCCATCCGTAGCGGAAGGGTCTCGACGCCCTGGAGGGTCTGCCAGGCGTCGAAGGGCGTCTGTCCGGTACCGGTCGCGCGGACGGCGCGCTGGCGGACGGCCGCGGCGAACGCGCGGTCACCGAACCGCTCGGTGAAGTCGAACCCGTACGCGGGGTTCTCCCCCGAGAGTTCCGGGAAGTCGGCGTCCGGATGGTCCCAGGGGAACGTGCCGCCGTCGACGACGACGCCCCCGAGCGTGGTGCCGGCGCCGTGCAGCCACTTCGTGGTGGACTCCCAGACGACGTCCGCGCCGTGCTCGATGGGGCGGCAGAGGTGCGGCGTCGCGAACGTGTTGTCCACGACAAGCGGGACGGCGTTGTCGTGGGCGATGTCGGCGACGGCCTCGAAGTCTGGCGTGACCAGCGATGGATTCGCGATAGTCTCGACGTGGACGAACGCGGTGTCCGCGTCGATGGCGTCGGCGACTGCGTCCGGGTCGAGGGCGTCGACGGTCCGTGTCTCGATGCCGCGCTTGCCGGCGATGTGCGAGAAGTACGACGCGGTGCCGCCGTACATGTCCTCGCCGGCGACGACGTTCCGCCCGGTCTCTGCGAGGACGGTGGTGATGCCGTCGATGGCGCCCATCCCGGCGTTCGTCGCGACGGCCCCGACGCCGCCCTCGAGGCTGGCGAGGCGGTCCTCGAGCGTCGAGACGGTGGGGTTGGAGATGCGCGAGTAGACGTCGGCCTCGGAGTCGAGTGCGTACCGCTCGGCGGCGTCCTCGGCGTCCGGGAAGACGTACGACGTGGTCTGGTAGAGTGGTGGGGCGCGCGCCCCTGTCTCGTCGGGGACCTGGCCCGCGTGGACACTGCGGGTGTGTCGCCCGCCGCTCGCATCAGTCATGTACATAGGTAATAGAACTCACGCAGAATATGCGTGCCAGTTACGGCAACGCTTGCCCGCGCGCCCCAGCGTTCCGTCAGAGCCGCTGCATTGCCGGAATATCCGGGGTGCTCGTTTCTACGGGAAGGTGACGGCGTTCGACGGACCGTCGGCGCTGGCCAGACAGCGTCATCGCGTTCCGGCGCGTTCTTGTCGGCGGCCCATATACGCCTGGTATGGTCAGGCGGGAACGGGGCGCGCTCGCGAGCGTCGTCTTCACCGTGCTGTTCGCGCAAGTCCTCCTCTACCCCGGCGCCGCCGACGTCGTCGCGTCGTTCGGCGCGACCGACACCGAGACCGCCAGCCGGTGGTTCCTCGCCGCCGAGTTCGGCGCGTTCGTCGCGTTCGCCGGCGTCTGGGGCGTCGCCAGCGACCGCGCCGGCCGCCGCGTCCCGTTCATCGTCGCTGGCGCGCTCGCGGGAAGCGTCGGATACGCCGCGCTCGCACTTCTCGACGCCTCCTTCGGCGTCGTGCTCGCACTCCGGGTCGCACAGGGCGCGGTCACCATCGGCGCGTTCTCCCTCGCGATGACGATGCTGATGGACCTCTCGGACGAACACGGCAAGGACATGGGCGCCGCCGGCATCGCCATCGGCGGCGGCACCGCTCTCGGCGCGCCCGTCGGCGGCCAGCTCGCCGAACTCCATCCGCGGGCACCCCTCGCCGCCGGCGCCGTCGTCCTCGCTGTCGCAGGCGTCGTCTCTCTCCGCGTCACCGACCGCGCCCCCAGCGGGCACGGGGAGTCGCTCCGCGACGGGTTCCGCGCGCTCACTGACCGACCGGCCCTGGGCGTGCCGTTCGCGTTCGGGTTCATCGACCGGTTCACCGCCGGCTTCTTCGCGCTCGTCGGGACGCTGTACTTCCGGCAGGTGTACGGCCTCTCGGCGGGCGAGGTCGGGCTCACCCTCGGGCTGTTCTTCGCGCCGTTCGCGCTCCTCCAGTATCCCTTCGGCCGGCTCTCGGACCGCATCGGCCGGACCATCCCCATCGCCGCCGGCTCGGCCACGTACGGCATCGCAGTGCTCGGCGTCGGCCTCGCCCCCGCGCTGTGGGTCGCCCAGGGCGGTATGGTCGTCGTCGGCGTGCTCGGCGCGCTCATGGCGCCCGCGACGATGGCGCTCGTCACCGATATCGCCGGCGAGGACGAGCGCGGCGTCAGCATGGCGGGCTTCAACGTCGCCGGCTCACTGGGGTTCCTCGCGGGCATCGTCGGCGGCGGCTGGGTCGCCGAACAGTACGACTTCACCACCGCGTTCGTGCTCGCGGGCGGCGCCGAGTTCCTGCTCGCGGCGCTCGCGCTGCCCGCGTTACTGCGACTCGACCCGAGAACGTAGCGCCGCCGCGGCGTCCCGCAGTCGCTCACGGACGGCGGCTCGCAGCCCCCACTGCTTACGACCCGGGGGTTCGTACCCCGCCACATGGCCGACGCGGACGTGCTCGAAGACGCGCCCGAGGACAACCCCTACATCCGCGACCCCGACACGGACTTTCCGCCGGTCGAGGACGTCAGCGAACCCGAAGCACGCGAGCACGTCGCGTTGCTCCGGGAGGCGCTCCGCTACCACGACTACCGCTACTACGTCGAGAACGACCCCGTCATCTCCGACTACGCCTACGACCAGCTGTTCGAGCGCCTCCGGACACTCGAGGACGCGTTCGACCTCCAGACGGCCGACAGCCCCACGCAGCGCGTCGGCGGCGAACCCGTCGAGGAACTCGGGACCGTCGACCACGTCGCGCCCATGCTCTCAATCGACTCCAGCGGCGAGGAAGCCGGCGTCCGGGAGTTCGCAGACCGGGTCGCGCGCGAAGTCGGCGACGTCGAGTTCGTCTGCGAACCCAAGTTCGACGGCCTCTCCGTCGAAATCGTCTACGAGGACGGCCGGTACGAGCGCGCCGCGACCCGCGGCGACGGCGAAACCGGCGAGGACGTCACTGAGAACGTCCGCACCATCGAGAGCGTCCCGCTGCGACTCCGCGGCGACCCGCCGGCGTTCCTGGTCGTGCGCGGCGAAGTCTACATCCCCAGGGAGGCGTTCCAGGCGTACAACGCCGAGCGCGTCGAGCGCGGCGACGACCCGTTCGCGAACCCCCGGAACGCGGCCGCCGGCACGCTCCGACAGCTCGATCCGAGCGTCACGGCCGAGCGCCCGCTTGACTGCTTCTTCTACGACGTCCTCGCCGCCGGCGAGTCCCGGGACGCCATCGACCCGGACGCCTCCCGGGGCGGCCTCGACGCCGGCCTCGACACGCACTGGTCTGAACACCGCGCGCTCCCCGACTGGGGGCTGAAGGTCAACGAGCGCACGGAACTCGTCGACGGTATCGACGACGCCGTCGCGTTCCGCCACGACCTCGGCGAGCAGCGCGAGGACCTGGACTACGAGATCGACGGCGTCGTCGTGAAGGTCAACGACCGCGAGGCCTGCGTCGAACTCGGCACCACGTCACGGCACTACCGGTGGGCGTTCGCGTACAAGTTCCCGCCGCGCGCGGAAGTGACGACAGTCACCGACGTGGTCGTGCAGGTCGGCCGAACGGGCCGGCTCACGCCGGTCGCCCTCCTCGAACCGGTGGAGGTCGGCGGCGTCAGTGTCTCCCGCGCGAGCCTCCACAACCCTGCGGAAATCGCGGAGATGGGCGTCGACGTCGGCGACGAGGTGCGCGTCGAGCGCGCGGGCGACGTCATCCCGTACGTCGACGAGGTCGTGGCGTCCCACACTACGGGGCATTACGAGATGCCCGACGAGTGTCCGCGGTGCGGCAGCGACGTCGAGTACGACGGCCCAATCGCGTACTGCACGGGCGGCCTGGCGTGCCCCGCCCAGCTGGTGCGGGCGGTCGAGTACTTCGCGGACGTTCTCGACGTGGAGGGTATCGGCGAGCAGGCCGCCGCGCAGTTCGTCGAGGAGGGGGTCGTCGAACAGGACGTCGCCGACCTCTACGACCTCGACGTCGAGGACATCACCGCCCTCCAGGGCTGGGGTGAGACGAGCGCGCGGAACCTCCTGGCGGAACTCGACGACGCCCGTCGTCCGCCGCTGAGCGAGTTCCTCGCCGCCATCGGCATCCCCGAAGTCGGGCCGACGGTCGCCCGCGACGTCGCCGAGGAGTTCGAGACGCTGGACGCGTTACTGGACGCGAGCGAGGAGGATCTCCAGCGCGTGGACGGCGTCGGCGAGGTCGTCGCGCGCCACGTCCGGGAGTTCTTGGACAACGAGCACAATCAGCGCGTCATCGAGCGCCTGCGCGACGAGGACCGCCTCGGCGAACCCGAGTCCCCGGCCGCGGCCGGCGGCGACGAACTCGAGGGCCTCACGTTCGTCTTCACCGGGAGCGTCGAGGGGTGGAGCCGCGACGACCTCCAGGACCTCGTCGAGCGCCACGGCGGCGACGCCACCTCGTTCGTGTCGGGGAACACCGACTACCTCGTCGTCGGCGACGACCCCGGCCAGCGCAAGCGCGACAGCGCCGACAGCCACGACGTTCCCCAGCGTTCCCCCGACGAGTTCTTCGACCTCCTCGCGGAGCGCGGCGTCGACGTCGATCGGTGAGCGTCGCCACTGCTGGCGCGTGACGTCGACGTGGACCAGTGACCGTCGCCATCGCCGGCGCGTGAGGTCAACGTCGACAATGAGCGTCGCTACCGGGCGCGTGGTGTCAAAATGATCCGCTACGGCCGCGTCGCTGTGCGGTCGAAGAGCGGGAAAATACCGCTGTTAGTTCAGAAATCCGGAGTTACGCGCGGACGACGTTCGTCGCGCGCGGACCCTTGGGAGCCTGCTCGATGTCGAATTCGATTTCGGTGCCCTCGACGAGGTCCGCGCCGCCGACGTCTTCCATGTGGAAGAACACGTCGTCGTCCGCATCCTCAGTCGCGATGAAACCGTAGCCGCCAGTCTGGTTGAAGAAATCAACCTTGCCTTCTGCCATTGCAACGAAATGTAGGCCGAGCACACGTATAACGTCTCCGAGAGGAACGGTAGCACGCCGTTCGGCCCGTCTGACCAATAGTCTCGCTGGCCGCTCAGACGGGCGCTGTGCGCCCGTGGGCGGAGAGCGGCCGAAGGTCGCGAGCGCAACGCAAGCAGTGGTTACTCGAACTTGCGTACAGTCACGTCGAGGGTGTCGAGGTCGAGGATGGGGGCGGTGGCGACGTCGGGGTCGATGTTGACGGATTCCTGGAAGGCGGTCTGGTGCTGCCAGCAGCCGGAGTTGACGAGGCGGACGTTGTGGTAGCCGCCGACGCCGAGTTTGTGGACGTGGCCGGTGTGGAAGACGTCGGGGACGTCGTCGATGACGAGGTAGTCCTTGTTCTCGGGGGCGACGCGGGTGCGGCCGCCGAACTGGGGGGCGACGTGACGTTTCTTGAGGAGGTGTTCCATCGCGCGGTGGGGGGCCTCGTAGGAGACGTCCTCGTCGGGGAACTCGGCGATGATCTCGTCGATGGAGACGCCGTGGTACATGAGGACGTCGACGCCTTCGACGGTGACCGTGGAGGGGTTGCCCGTGAAGCGGGCGTCGTGGGCGCTCATGATGGAGCGTAGTTCGTCGTCGAACGCGGGCTGGGGTTCGGCGAGGCGGACGGCGTCGTGGTTCCCGGGGATCATGACGATCTCCATGTCGCCGGGGACGTCCTTGAGGTGCTCCGCGAACGTCTCGTACTGGTCGTAGATGTCGACGATGTCGAGTTCGTCGTCCTGGTCGGGGTAGACGCCGACGCCCTCGACCATGTCCCCGGCGACGAGGAGGTACTCGACGGACTCGGCCTCGGGGGTGTGCAGCCAGTCCGCGAACGCCGCCCAGGCGTCGGCGGCGAACTCCTGGCTGCCGACGTGGACGTCGGAGATGAGTGCTGCCTGGACGTGCCGGTCGGCGGTCGACGGGCGGTGCGTCCGGGGGATGTCCGGGAAGTAGAGGTCGTCCGCGAACATGATGCCGCCGTCGTCGGAGAGCGTGCCCTCGACGGCGATGACTTCGTCCATGAGGAGTTCGTCGACGTGGGCGGCGATGTCGCGGTCCTTCATGACGAGCGCGGGGAACACGCCGTTCGTGTCCTCCAGTTCGACGAGCCAGTGGCCGCTGGCGGTCGACCGAATGTCGTTGACCATGCCGACGACGGCGGCGTCGCTGCCGCCGGGCATCGAGTCCAGGGCGTCCGTCGGCCGGTGGTTCACGCGGCCGCGGAGTTTCTTCGAGAGGCGGTCGTAGCGGTCGCGGAACGTCGTCACGAAGTCCTGGTACTCGCCCGTGCCCGTGGACTCGCCAGTGATGTCACCGTGAACCTCGATGTTGCGCTCGGGGTGGTCGTCTCCGACGGGTCGCGTCGACCCGCCTGATTGTGACTCGTCCTCAACCCCCTCCGTTTCACCTGGAGACGTCGATTCAGTGTCTGTTTCTGCCGCCGTTTCGATTCCAGACGAAGTGGTGGTGGGTGCTTCCTGCTGGACGGACGCGGCCGCGCCGGCGGACGGCGTCGAATCGGTCGCAGTCCCATCCTCGTCGGCGTCGACAGTTGGCGAGTCCCGTTCAGACGTGGTGGTCGGCGTGGTGTCCTCGAGGACGTCGCGAACGTGGTCAGTGGTCAGTGTGAGCGCGTCGTTGGGCGCGTGCTCGACTGCGCGCTCGACTGCGGCCGCGGGGTCCGATGCGCCCGCCAGGAGCGTGACGGCCTCGCGTTCTGCGTTGTACCCGTAGCTGGTGAGTTCGCGTACGACCCGCACGGGTGGCTCTCGCGGCACACCACGTCAGCACGGTGAGCGCGAGCAAAAGCATGGCGGTCCGCCCGGTTCTCCGTGGTTCATTGGCGAGCCACTATGTGGGCCGACCCTCGCGCCGCCCGGTCCTGGAGGCCGGGGAAGCGGGCCAGAGGGGAAGGTTGAAACGCGACACAGTCGAACACTCAGTAGATGACTCCTGGCGACGACGTGCCCAATCCCCGCGGCGGCCCACGGGACGCCGTCGTCTGGTTCCTCCGAACCGATCACACCGCTATCATGTTCTTCCGCGAGGCAGCCAGCAGCGCGCTCACTGTCGCGATGGTCGGCATGCTGCTGTTCGCGGTCAGCGGCGTCTGGCCCCCGCTGGTCGCCGTCGAGAGCGGGAGCATGGAACCGAACATGGAACGCGGCGACCTCGTGTTCGTGATGGACGAACAGCGATTCAGTCCCGACTACGCCTACGGAGACACCGGCATCGTTTCCCGCCAGGAAGCGGTCGGTAACGACTACCGGAAGTTCGGTGGCTACGGTGACGTCGTCGTCTACGAACCCGGCGGGAACGGGCGCGCCACGCCAGTGATCCATCGCACGCACTTCTGGGTCGAGGAGGGCGAGAACTGGTACGAGAGGGCGAATCCGGACTACGTGAGCGCCGACGACTGCGGCGACCTCCGGAACTGTCCCGCGCCCCACGCCGGCTTCATCACCAAGGGCGACAACGAAATCACGAACAACTACTACGACCAGGCGCGAGGCATCTCCTCGCCCGTCAAGCCCGCCTGGATTCGCGGGACTGCGGAGTACCGCATCCCGTACCTCGGCTGGGTCCGGTTGACCGTCGCTGGCAGTTTCACGCCCGGTACGACGACGGTCGAAGCGTCCACGAACGGGAATTCGCTCGCGGCTACCGGCAACGACACTGACGTTGCGCTCTCCCCGGTGACCTGACGCCACGACCAGCCCCGTAGGAGCAATCCGATTCTGGGTCCCCCGGACCGCGGGCGTGCACGTGTATCACTAATCGTCGGTCTGCGTGACTGGTCGTTGTTCTGCACGACTAGACGTCGGTCTGCGTGACTGCAGTCGACGTACAACGAGGACGTAGTGGACGTACAGTGAAGTCCTATTCGACGTACAGCGAGTAGACGATGACGGCGAAACCGATTGCCGTCAGCGCGCTCTCGGTCAACACCGCGGGCGTCTGTCCGACCCCGATGAACTGGTCGGCGACGCCCGCCAGGAGGGACCCGAGTGTGACGAATCCGAACCCGATGGCCAGCGACCGGAGCGCGTGTGACCCGGTGCGTTGCCACGCTTTCACGGCGAAGTAGGTGACTGCACCGCCCAGCAGGAGCGTTATCGACTTCAGCACGACCAGCAGCGTGTAGTGTGTCATGTTTCCTTACTCACCTCCGCCCAGAGCGTCTCGAGGCGCTCGTCCGTCGACGCCGACGGCCGCGTGATACCGACGTCCAGGTTGCGGTTCCCGTCCAGCTGGATGATCACTTCCTCGAAGACGAGGTCGTATTCCGTCGTGTGGTGGCCGTCAGGCTGGAGGACAGCTCGCTCCTCGAGGAGTACCGCGTCGGTCAGGAGTTCGAGTTTCCGGTAGGTCGTCGACAGCGGAATGTCGCACTTCTCGGAGAGCTCCTTGGCCGTCATGGGGTCGTCGAGCGCCTCGATGATGCGTCTGCATCCCTCGTCGTCCAGGGCGTTGAGGACGTCCTGGAGGTCAGGCGTGTCGTCCGTCCCGAGCGGAGCACGCATCACTCCCGTACTCAGAGACCCGTTCGGTTAAATCGTGGTGCCGTTCCCAGGCGCTGGGAAGATATTTTCCCACGCGCCGAGAACGGTTCTCGCGACCGAAGAATCACAGGAGCGGCTTACTACCCCCACAGCCTATCAGTTGATAGGTGACTGACAATGACACAATCAACCGCCCGGAGCGCCGGCGCGAACGTGTTCGAATCCCGCCTCGGTGGCGTGACTGTCCGCGGCCAGGCCCACAGCCTCAGCGCGTGGTTCGTCCTCGCACTCCGGCTGATGATGGGGTACGCGTTCCTGCATTCGGGCGTCGACAAGGTGCTGTCCGGTAGCTTCAGCGCGGGCGGCTACCTCGGGAACGTCGCGTCGACCAACGGAAACCCCCTCGAGTGGATGTTCGCGTGGATGGCGAACACGCCGGTGTTCCTCGACTTCGTGAACGTCGCCGTGCCGTTCGGCGAGACGCTCATCGGCCTCGCGCTGATCGTCGGCGTGTTCACGCGACTCGCCGCGTTCTGGGGCGCGTTCATGATGCTCATGTTCTACTTCGGGAACTGGGGCGTCGAACACGGCTACGTGAACGGCGACTTCGCGTACATGCTCGTGTTCCTCGCGGTCGCGGCGTTCGGCGCGGGTCGCATCCTCGGCCTGGACGGCTGGCTCGAGGACACCGACTTCGTGGCCAGCAACGCGTGGCTGCGCTACCTGCTGGGCTGATTCGGTTCGACCGAGCCCGGGGGTTCCCGGGGGACTGTGGTTCGGTACCACACCATCATTTCTATTGGAACACAGTAGAGACGCTGTCGTGTAGTTTCCACTAGAAACAATGGGGTGTGGGATCGTTGCTGACGATGGGGCGACCTGACCCGACGAGAGCCTGCTAGTTCTCGAAGCGCGCCTGGACGAACGGCGTGACGTTCTCGATGTCGCTGAGACGGGAGTCCGCCTCGAGGACGGCCTCGGTCTCTTCGACGGGGACCGACAGCGAAATTTCTTTCGTGCGGCCGTAGCGTCCCTTCGAGACGACGACTGCGTTGACGATGCCGAGCATGTCGAGTTCGCTGATGAGGTCCGTGACCCGACGCTGCGTGAGGACGTCCGCGTCGAGCTCGTCGCACAGCGTCTTGTAGATGTTGTACACCTCGCCCGTGTTCACGTTGTGCACGCCGTTGTCCTCCAGCAGGAGGATCGCGTACAGGACGAGTTTGCTCTGCGTCGGGAGCGTCCGAACAACCTCGACGACGCGGTCGAGTTCGATCTTGTCCTGTGCGCGCCGCACGTGTTCCTCGGTGACGCCCTCCGCCTGGTCGCGTTCCGCGAGTTCCCCCGCGGTCCGCAGGAGGTCGAGCGCGCGCCTGGCGTCACCGTGCTCCTGGGCGGCGAACGCCGCACACAGCGGGATGACGTCCTCGGAGAGCGCGTTGTCCTTGAACGCGACCTCCGAGCGGTGCTGGAGGATGTCCCGGAGCTGGTTCGCGTCGTACGGCGGGAACACGATCTCTTCCTCGCCCAGCGAGGACTTCACGCGTGGGTCGAGGAAGTCAGTGAACTTGAGGTCGTTCGAGATGCCGATGATCGAAACCCGGGAGTTCTGCAGTTCTGAGTTCATCCGGGAGAGGTTGTAGAGGGTGTCGTCGCCGGACTTCTCGACGAGTTTGTCGATCTCGTCCAGCATGATGACGGCGACGCGTTCGACGTAGTCGACGGCCTCGAAGAAGCGCGTGTACACGCGGTCTGTCGGCCATCCGGTCATCGGAACGTCCTCCATCTCGGACTTCTCCTGCAGGAGCGCCTCGATGCGCTCGTCGATGGCGTCGACGGAGTCGAAACTGGGGGTGTCGGGGTCGACGGGTTTCGGGTCGGGCTCCCGAGGATTGGTGTCGGCATTGGACGCTCTGGCGTCCGCGCCGTCGGGGTCGGCCGCTGGGGCGTCGAGGACGGCAGGGTTGCTCTCGGCCTCGTTGCGGAGGTCCTGGAGCGCTTGGACGCGCTCGTCGACGAACGCGCGGTTCTGTTCGATGAACGTGTTCGCGAGCTGCGCGAGCACGCGATACTGGGTGTCGGTGACCTCGCAGTTGATGTACTCGACCTCGCAGGGGACGTCGTACTTCTGGGAGGTCCGTTCGAGTTCCTGGCTGACGAACTTCGCGCTCGCGGTCTTCCCGGTCCCAGTCTTCCCGTAGATGAGGATGTTCGACGGCGTCTCGCCGCGCAGTGCGGCGACGAGAATCGTCGCCATGTTGTTGATCTGGTCGTTCCTGTGCGGGAGTTCGTGTGGCGTGTACGACGGCCGGAGGACTTCCTTGTTCTCGAAGATGGGCTCGCCGCTCAGCAGGTCGTCGAAGAGGCCTTCCTCGCCCTCGTCGTCTTCGAGGACGTCGTCGAGGTCGACCTCGAAGTCCCGGTCGGCAGTGCGTCGGCCGTCCGTCGGCGGTTGGTCTGTCATGAGTTACGTCGGCACCCCCTCGTTTCGTGTGGAGAACGCCGCGCGCAGACAGCAGGCCACAGACCGCGGAGAACGGGGCGTTCGTGCCGGTTCTGTGACGGGGCGCTCCAGTTGATGCAGATGAACCAATGGAAACGAGAGTGACTAATAAGTTTCGATGGGTCGAGGCCGAACCTGTCGTGACCGAAAGACGAAATCGCAGTGGGACGGGATAATCGCCCGACTGAAAGCGGGTGTAGCCGCGGTTCGAACGGAGTCCTGAGAGCATCGACAGCGTAGCCGTGAGCGAAACCGAGCCGCGCCGGGGTTTCGAGTGCGGCACCCGACACGCTGACTGATCCGTGACATCGCTGTGGTTGCCCTCGGTGGCTAGTCGATTCTCCGAAGCTGGCGTCGTGAACAGTGACAAAAACCCAGTGAATGCGGTGGCGGGTTCGTGTTCCATTTGAAACGGTGGGGTCGAGATGTGGGACGGGGGTCTGCCCCCCACCCCTTCGTTTCAGGTGGAGGTGGGAAAGAGCCGACCCTCAGACAGCGACTCTAGAGAAGGGAAACACCTAAGACAGATACTCAGAAACAATAACCGCAATATAGCTTATCAGAATTATTCACATACGGTACTGGTCTAGTTCTAGGTTCGTTCCTGGTCTCTCTCCCGTTCCGGCTCGACGTCTCGTGGAGTGTTTCGGTGTTCCAGTCGAAACAAGGGGGTGGGGGCCTCGTCTGTTCGGTCCCTCGTTCGGTGATCCCGTCCGACCACCCTGACAGTTCGGGGCAAAATCCCGTCGGACGGGCGTGGTTCTCACTCGAACGAATCGTCTACCCTGCCGCAGTACCGACCGACCTATCGTTTCAACTGCACGCAACCGCTCCAGGTATCCTCACTCGGCCACCGTTTCCAATTCAGTCACAGCCCATCACTCAGTCATAACCCATCACTCAGTCACAGCCCATCACTTAGCCCACCCGAATCAGATCGTCTTCACGGGTTCGATATATCGGCTTCAACAATAGCATTCGCAGAATTACGCACCTGGACCTGGATCCCGGTCAACATTCCAAACTTCGCGAATTCATTCCACCTGACATTTGACCTTCGACCTTCGACATTCGTCATTCGGGATGGTCTGTTCGTCCATCCTGGTCTGTTACTCAGTACTGTTCAGTTCGTCCGTAGCTGTATTCCGTCGACGAGTCGCTGGGTTTGCAACGGTCACTCCCGATGACGATTCCTCTGGAACTGCAGTTTCCATCGACCACTGCACTTCGACTCGCAGTAAACACGGTCTACTCTCGGGAATCGCGGCGTCTGACGTAAGTTTAAGTCGGTTCGACGGTTTTCACCAAGTAACCGTCCGTATCCTGCGTCAAGCATACAAGGCGCCGGGTGCGTATGGAGGTCAAGGATGGGACTGTTCGCAGAACTCAGATCCAGTATCTCCCGGGTGTCGGCGAGCCTGTTTGCCGACGACTCGGAACCGAAACGAATCGGCATTTATGGGCCGCCTAACGCCGGCAAAACCACGCTCGCGAACCGGATCGCTCGCGACTGGACCGGTGACGCGGTCGGGCCCGAGAGCCACATTCCGCACGAGACGCGACGCGCACGCAGAAAGGAAAACGTCGAAATCAAGCGCAACGGCAAAACCGTCAACATCGACATCGTGGACACGCCGGGCGTCACGACGAAAGTCGACTACTCGGAGTTCCTCGAACACGACATGGAGAAAGACGAGGCCGTCCGCCGGTCCCGCGAGGCGACGGAGGGCGTCGCGGAAGCGATGCACTGGCTCCGCGAGGACGTCGACGGCGTCATCTACGTGCTCGACTCGACCGAGGACCCGTTCACGCAAGTGAACACGATGCTCATCGGCATCATCGAGAGCCGTGACCTCCCGGTGCTCATCCTCGCGAACAAGACCGACCTCGGGGAGTCGAACATCCAGCGCGTGTCGAACGCGTTCCCGCAACACGAGACGATTCCACTCTCGGCGCTCGAGGGCGAGAACATGGACGAGGTCTACGAGAAGATCGCGGAGTACTTCGGGTGACCTACTATGCCTGAAACCACCAGTGAGGGCGGCCCGGGCGACGGCGTCCAGATCGATCTCATCAGCGGCGCGCGGATGTCCGGCAAGACGTCCATGGAGAAGATTCGGATGATTCTCGACGGCGTTCGCGACGGCAAGATCGTCGTCCTCGAGACCGGGTTGACGCCCGACGAGGAGTCGAAGCTCATCGAGGTGACGATGACCGAGATCAACCCGGACGACTTCACGGGCATCGAGATCGAGAGCTTCCCACAGTCCGAGGCCAACGACACGTCGCTGCTGGGCCGGCTGATGGGCAAGCAGTCGTCGTCGAAGCTCACGGTCATCGGACCGGCGAACCAGATCCAGTCGCTGCACAAAGACGAGACGCTCATCAGTGCGCTCGTGTCCCGCAAGTAATGCCCCACCAGTGTACGAACTGCGGGCACGTTTTCGCGGACGGCTCGAAGGAGATGCTCTCGGGGTGCCCGGACTGCGGCGGCAACAAGTTCCAGTACCACCCGGGGGACATCCCCGACGAGGACACGCCGGCTGATGCGGAGCCGCCCGAACAGGAGGGCGGGTCCGTGACGAGCGCAGTCGGCCGCGCCGCGAACAAGGTCCGGGACGCCGTCACGAGCGACCCGAGCCAGCCCGCAGCGAGTACCAGTCGCGACGACCCGTCGACAGACGATGTCGACCCGGACACCGTCACCGCGGAGTCGTCGGGAATCGAACTCGGTGACTCCGACCCCGCTGCAGGCGAAACGGGGGGCGATACGGGCGACGAACAGGTATCCAGTGCCGAGTCCGCATCTGCGGCAGAGTCCGCGTCGGCCGCGGACCACGCCCCGACCACTGACTCCTCGCTCGGGGCGGACCCGGGCGCCGACGGGGAGACGGGTGTCGACGCGGACATGGCCGAGGAGGAGGACACCGCGCAGGCAGACGCGCGAAGCGAGGTCGTCGACCGCAACTCCCTGCCAGACGCGCCGTCCGACGGTCGCGTCGTCAAGGAACCTGACGAGCCAGAGGACCGCCCGGACCTCGAGGACCTGCGTTCGGAACTCAACGACCAGTTCGAGTCCATCCGCATCGTCGCCCCCGGCCAGTACGAGCTCAACCTCATGGAGCTGTACGACCGCCAGGAGTACATCATCGCGCTTCAGGAGGACGGCCAGTACGTCATCGAAGTCCCGGACGCCTGGGAGACTGACGACGAATAAATCCCCCAAACAGCCAGTCCCATTTCCTGATTTCGGTAGTCCCATTTCAACCTCTGTGGCAGTCCCCATTCCGGATTTTCGGCAGTCCCCATTCCCGATTCAACTCGTCGACATTCCTGATTCAGCGTCGCTGCGGGCTCTTCCCGACGGTTTTCGCCCCGAATCCCCGGCCGATTGCCGGGTGCCGAAGTTGTTTTCCGACACGGCCGTTCCACTCCGATAGATGACGATTCGCGGTTCCGCGGCAGCGACCCTGGCTGCATTTCGCGACCAGGTCGAGTCAGTCATCGCCGCATTCCCGGCGTTGCTCGCGCGATTCGGGCTCGTCGACCGGCGGAAGGGCGAGGAGGCGTTCGACCTCGCGCTCCCCGCGATGGTGTCGGGCGGACTGCGGACGGTCCTCCGGACGACGGACTTCCTGATGGTCAGCATCGCCGCGGGCGAAGCCGCTGTCGCCGCCCTCGAGTTCGGGTTCCAGTTCTACTTCATCCCGTTCGGTCTCGCGCTCGCGCTCACCAGCGGCACGATCAGCGTGGTCTCACGGTTGAAGGGTGCCGAGGACGATCGGGAAGCCAACTTCGCGATCAAGCAGTCGCTGTGGCTGTCGCTGTTGCTCTCCGTTCCCATCACGCTCGGGACGTGGGTGTACGCAGAGCGCATGGTCGGCATCCTCACCAGCGACCCCGTCACCGTGCAGCTGGGCGCGGATTACCTCCGAGTCGTGATGTTGGCCGTTGCGTTCCGGTTCTGGAGTATGACGGCGGCGCGTGCACTCGCGGGCGCGGGGGACACGAAGACGCCGATGTACGTGCGCGTCGTAACGCTCCCGACGAACCTCGCGTTGAACGCGGTGCTCATCTTCGGGCTGTTCGGGTTCCCGGAACTCGGTGTCGTGGGTGCGGCGTGGGGAACCGCGGTCGCGAACACCCTCGCTGCCGTCGTGTTCTTCGCGATTCTGCTGTCGGGACGGTGGAGCGTCACCCTACGCCTCGGCGGCAAACAGTGGGACTGGGCGGTCGCCCGCGAGATCGTGCGCGTAGCGCTCCCGCTTGCAGGCACCCGGCTCTCGCGGACGTTCGGCCGGTTCCCCTTCCTGTTCGTGCTCGGCGTGCTCGGGACGCCGGTCGTCGCCGCGTACGCTATCGGCCGGCGCATCATGCTGCTGGCGCTGATGCCCGCCTGGGGGTACTCGACGGCGTCCTCGACGCTCGTCGGCCAGCAACTCGGCGCCGGCGACCCCGACGAGGCCGCCGACTACGGCTGGCAGACGCTGCGCATCGCGCTGGCGACCCAGTTGCTCATCGGTGCGGGCATCGTCGCCGCGGCAGTCCCGCTCGCTCGCGCGTTCGACGCGAGCAACCTCGACCTCACCGTGACGTTCATCCGCGTGTTCGGCGTGAGCGTCGCCGGGTTCTCCATCTCCCGGACGCTCCGCGGCGGCCTCCGCGGTGCGGGCGACACCCGTTGGCCGTTCTACGGCAGCATCCTGGGGACGTACGTCGTCAGACTCCCGCTGGCGCTCGTCGCGCTCCCGGTCGGCTTCGGCGTCGGCCCGTTCGCGCTCGGTTTCGTCACAATTCCAGCCGTCTCGCCGGGCCTCGGCCTCGGACTGACGGCCGTGTTCGCCGCCATCCTCGGCGACATGTACGCCCGTGCCGCGATCAATTTCCTCCGGTTTCGGTCGGGCGCCTGGCGCGCGTACGGCGCGAAAACCCCGACGGACGCGGACTGATTGGTTCTCTCGACGTGTACGAACCGCGACGGCACCGCTACACGGTCTTCTCTCCGACGAACGTCGACAATTTAAGGCACAGTAGCCGAACTCTCAGTCATGAGCACGGCAACGAGGTACGTCGTCGGTACGATCGTCATCGCCGCCATCCTCTCGCTAGTCATCGTCGCGAGCGTCGCGTAGATGTTCACGGAGCGCGACCTCTCCGGGGAACTGGCGGGGGTCAGGGAAGCGTACGCGCCCGGCGCGCTCGTACTGGACTGCGACCGAGACTTCCAGACGCTGCCGCCGGAGCACCGCGACGACCTCGCGCTCCTCACCGACGAAATCACGCCACACGAGTACAGCACCGACTGGCTGCCGGCGGACGCGCCACAGATGCTGTCCCGCATCGCGTCCGGGGACTTCGTCGTCGGGTCGCCCGGGGACGGCGCTGTCGCGTGGACCACACAGACGGACCCGCCGGTCGTCTTCGTGAAAGCTCGCATCGAGGGCACGCCGGCGGACTTCGAGTCGTTCCTCGTCGCTGAAGCGCTCGTCGAGGCCGGCCTCGACCTCCCCGAGCAGTTCCTCGGCTTCTTCGAGGCCGACTATCTCGCGTTCGACGACGCCGTCGACGCTGGCCCAGCCGCAGTCTACCAGCTCGCGGCCGCGTGCTGTGACGCCTACCGAGGCCTGCACACGCGCGAGGAGTTCGCGTCCTGGGACGACGACTATCCGGGGCTCCACGACGCCTGGGTGGACGCCGGCGAACGTCTCACCGGTCGCCTCGACGGCCTTCCCGGGGAGGTTGCGCGTGGCGAGACCTCGTTCTCTGACGCCGGCGAACTCGCGTGCAGCGCCGTGAAACACGACGTCGACGTTCCCACGCCGTTCGCCGCGCTCGACTCGGTCGCGTACCGTCGACACGGCGCCGATTACGCGGTGAAGTGGGCGGAGAAGGTCTTCGACGCGACCGACGACGAGTAACGGCGCGCTTCTCTTGTACGCTGTCGGCGTCCCTGTCTTCGCTGTCCGCTCGTCAGTACTCCGCGGCGACGTTGCCGTCCTGGTCGAGTTCGACGACGATGTCGCTCTGCCCGCGGAACCCGTCGAGGACGTCGTCCTCGTGAACTTCGTCGGAGACGTGGACGAGGGCGACGGCGTCGTGTTCGTCGAGGAGGTCACCGAGGCGGCCGAGCGCGTCGAGGGCGCTGTCCTCGTCGGCGTAGTACGCCAGTTCGGTGAGCGAATCGAAGCTGATGCGGCGCTTGCCGGGGTTGTCCGTGAGGAACTGTTCGACGGCGGCGAGGATGCCGTCGATGTCGTCGGGGGCGTGGACGTAGTGGACGTGGCTGGCGCCGCGCCGCGAGTAGCCGCGGTCGACGGACAGCGTGTCCAGGATCTCGGCGCTGTCCTCGTCGACGTCGTAGTACTCGAGTTTCTGCGTGACCTCGCGGGCGGTGGTGCGCGTGGAGACGACGAGGAAGTGGTCGGTGTCGATCTTCAGGAAGTCGGTGTCGATGCGGTCCGTCTCGCCGGTGCTCGGGTGGAGCAACAGCACGACGGTCCCACCGGGGACGGAGTCGGGTGCGCCGTCGATGGCGAGGTCGTAGTCCATACCGCAGGGAAGCGCCCGCGCCGTCTTACCCTTTCGGGTTAGCGAGTCCGCCGCTGTCTCCGGATTCCCGGAAACGGGGCACAGCCCGGCACTGCGTAAACTTCGACCCGGGACTGCGAGGCGGATGCTTCGGTCCGGAAATGCCGGTGAGCCCGTGCCCCTTCAGAACACGCTGTCGGCGGTGGCGGCGCCGACGACGCTGAAGATGGCACCGACACAGACCGCCTTCGCGGTGAGCGTCGCGACCACAACCGTCTCCGTCCCGAGGTCGAGTTGCGTGGCGAACGTCGTGGGAGCGGTGACAGCGAGAGCGAGGACGAGGACGGCGCCGTACGCGACGGTCATCAGCGAGACGAACCGGATCGGAATCCCGGCGACGTCGGCTTCCCGGTCTGGGTCGCGGTCGTCGTCGGCCTCGTAGAGCGCGCCGTACCCGATGGAAAACACGACTACGATGGTCGTGAGGACGTGGTACCACTGCATTCGGTCAGCGAGCAGCCACACCTCCTCCGTGACGACGAACGGCCCCGCGAGGAGGAACCCGCCGACGACCTGCTGGGCGGTGTCCGCGACCCGATACCGCTTGCTTCGACCGGCCATACCGGTGGGTCGGGGAGGACCGGGAAAACGCTACGGATTCGGGCTATCGAGTCGGTCCGGGTTGCCGGGGCAGCCGGAGGCGGCTGCTTCGCTGGGGTTTTGCCGGGGGCGCGCGTGCGGTCAGTCATGAGCGTTCGCGAGGAGTTCGACGAGTGGGCGGCGTCGGGCCGCGACAAGGGCATGGAGGACCGCCACTGGCACACGGCCAAACACGTGCTCGCGCGGATGCCGGTCGAACCAGACGACGTCGTCCTGGACCTCGGCACGGGGAGCGGGTACGCGCTGCGCGCGCTCCGGGAGCGCGGCGTCGCACGCGGGTACGGTCTCGACGGGGCGCCCGAGATGACGCGCAACGCGCGGTCGTACACCGACGACGACCGCATCGGGTACGTCGTCGGCGACTTCGGGAGCCTGCCGTTCGCCGACGACAGCGTCGACCACGTCTTCAGCATGGAGGCGTTCTACTACGCCAGCGACCCCCACGAGACCCTCGAGGAGGTGCGGCGCGTGCTGCGGCCCGGCGGAACGTTCTACTGCGCGGTGAACTACTACGAGGAGAACGTCCACAGCCACGCCTGGCAGGACAACATCACGGTCGAGATGACGCGCTGGGACAAGGCCGACTACCGCGAGGCGTTCCGTTCGGCGGGCCTCCACGTCGCCGAGCAGGACAACGTCCCGGACCGCGAAATCGAGATTCCGCCCGGCCGCGAGTTCCCCTACGAGGGCTTCGAGACGCGCGAGGACATGTTCGAACGCTACCGCACGTTCGGCACGCTCCTCACCGTCGGCGTCGCGCCCTGACACACTGAGATTCTGTTACAGTCGCTTTCGACACGCCTCAGAGCAACGTCGCGTCGGCGGGGTCGAATCCGACGACCGCGTCCCCGGACGGTGGTTCGTCGCGGGTCTTCACGAGGACGTCGCGGCCGTCCCAGTCACAGTGCGCGCGGTAGGCGTCCCCGAGGAATTCGACGTTCTCGACGCGAACCGGGAACTGGTTGGTGTTGCAGTCGAACAACAGGTTCTCCGGGCGGATACAGACGGTCGTCCGGCCGTCGATGGCTTCCTCGACGTCGAAATCGACGTCCTGTACGCGCACTGAAGACCCCTCCGTTTCGACTGGAAGGGCACCGTCGAAGACGTTGTTGTCGCCGACGAACTCCGCGACGAACCGGGACGCCGGCTCCCGGTACACCGCTTCGGGGGTCCCGACCTGTTCGACCCGGCCGGCGTTCAGCACGGCGACGCGGTCGGAGATGGCCAGCGCCTCGCTCTGGTCGTGCGTGACGTACACCGTCGTGATGTCCAGCTCCGACTGGATCTGTTTCACCTGGACGCGCAACCGCTCGCGCAGGCGCGCGTCGAGCGCGCTCATCGGTTCGTCGAGGAGCAGGACGCTCGGCCCGGGAGCGAGCGCGCGAGCGAGCGCCACGCGCTGTTGCTGGCCCCCCGACAGCTCGCCTGGGTCGCGGTCACCGAACCCGCCGAGGTCGACGAGCTCCAGCAGTTCGTCGACGCGCTCATCGGTAGTCTGCCCCGCTGGCGGGTCGCGGAACCGCAGGCCGTACGCGACGTTCTCCGCGACGCTCATGTGCGGGAACAGGGCGTACGTCTGGAACACGATGCCGACGTCTCGCTCCTCGGGCGGCACGCCCGTCATCGACTCGTCGCCGAACCTGACGTCGCCGGCGTCCGGCGGCTCGAACCCCGCGATGAGGCGCAGCGTCGTCGTCTTCCCGCAGCCCGACGGCCCGACGAGCGTGAAGAACTCGCCGTCCCGGACGGACAGCGATACGTCGTCGACGGCGGTCGTCTCCTCGAACGCGCGCGTCACGCCGTCCAGCTCGAGTCCCGTCACCGTCCAGTCACCCCACGGATAGCGGCCAGCGTGCACGTCATCACGTACGCACCCCGTAAGGCTCGAGTACTATCCCGGTCACGGTCGATACCTCCCGCCGACGCGGTCGATGACGACGAAACTCGCCGCCGTCACCACGAGCAGGACCGTCCCCATCGCCGCGGCGGGCCCGACACTCGGACCCGCGGTGCGGTCGACGAGGTAGCGCTTCAGCGCGACCGGCATCGTGTACGACTGGTCGCCGGCGAGCAAGACGGTAGCGTCGAACTCGCCGATGCTGATTGCGAACGCGAACGCCGCGCCCGCGAGGACGCCCGGCCAGACGAGCGGCAGTTCCACGTCCCAGAGCGCTCGCGCCCGCGACGCGCCGAGCGCTCGCGCGGACTCGACGAGGCGCTGGTCGACGGCGGTCAGCATCGGCGCGACGTTGCGCACCACGAACGGGTAGCCGGCGACGGCGTGCGCGGCGACGACGACGGCGGGTCCGACGAAAGTCACGCGCGTCCCCCAGAGGTCCACGCCGAAAACCAGCGACCGCAGCATCCCGAACCCGACGACGATGCCGGAGACCGCCAGCGGCGCCATCAGGACCGCGTCGACGAGCTTGCGGCCGCGGCCGCCACGCGCGGAGAACGCCGCGATGACGACCCCCATCGGGAGCGCGAGCGCGAGCGCGCCGACGCCGAACAGCAGGGAGTTCCAGACGGCGACCGACGGCTGGGTCCGACTGTCCCCCTGGCGTTCGACGAGGAACCGCCACCACTCGAGGGTCGGGTCCGTGACGCCGCCGACGCTGGCCAGCACCATCGAGGCAATCGGCGCGAGGAACACGAGCGCCACGACGACGCCGTAGACCCCGAGCCCCGTCCGAATCAGGTGTTCCCGGACGTCGCCGGCCACGGAGAACAGGCGCTTCCGGGCGAGCGGGTTGCCCGTGCCGGTGGCCGCGCGTCGGGACTCGTACCGGAGGTAGACGTACGTCAGCGCCAGCGAGAACACGGTCTCGAGCGCGGCGAGCGCGGCCGCTGACTCGTAGTCGAGGTTCTGGACGCGCGCGTACAGCCACACCTCGACGGTCGCCAACTGGAGGCCGCCCAGGGCCAACACGATGGGGAACGTCATGAACGTGAAGATGAACGTGAGGACGGCGCTGGCCGCGAGCGCGGGCAACAACTGCGGAGCGACGACGTCCCGGAACGCGCGCAGTGGGTTGGCGCCAAGCGAGCGCGCTGTCTCGACGGCGCCGGCGTCGACGTTCTCCCACGCCGACGTCACCATCCGGGTGACCAGTGGGGCGTTGTAGAACGCGTGTGCGAGAATCACGACCTTCAGCGTGTACAGCCACTCGACCCGTCCCACCCCAAGCCACGTCAACACGCCGTTGAGGGTACCGTTCGTACCGAACGTCGCAACGAACCCGACGACGACCATGATGGAGGGGAGGACGAACGGCAGGATGGTCAGGGACTTCAGGGTCCGCCGACCGGGGAACTCGAATCGCGCGAGCACGTACGCCCCCGGCAACCCCAGCAGGACGCTCGCGACCGTCGACAACGCCGCCTGGTACGCCGTGAACCCGAACAGCCCCTTCCGAACTGCCGGGTACGATACCCAGATGTCCGGTAACAACCCCGTCCAGCCGACGTGGAGTCGCACGCTCGCCAGCCACGCGAATACGTCTCCGGGCACGCGAATCGGATCCGCGAATAGGCCGTGTGCGGCGCCCATGTAGAACTCGCTCTCGAGGACTTCCCGGACGGGCGTAGCCGCGTTCCCGAACGCCTCCACAAACACCGTCCAGACGGGATAGTAGAAGACGACGCCGAGCACCAGCAGGGTAGTCGCGCCGACTACCGGCAGCGCTAGGCGGTCGGCCGCGCGGACCAGCAGGCTGCGGGCGTACGCGAGACGATCAGCCACGCGCGCTAGTTGGCCGCCCCCTGCTGCGCCCACGCTTCGATCCATTCCTCGACGGTGCCTGCGAGTCCCTCGTACGTAAACGTGACCGGCTCAGGCGTGCTGGGACCGACGTAGCGGGCCGCGGCGATGCTCTCACCGTTCTGCTTGCGCTGGATGAACGCGTCGCTTTCGGCGTTCGGGGTGGTGAACGAAACCTCGACGTCGTGACCGGCCTCCCGCGGGCGTTTCGGCCGCCTGCCCGCCGTCGCGCTGTCACCGAGGGACGAGTCGTACGCTGCGACGGTCCGCGACCCGCTGGCCCTGGCCCACCGACCTCGAGACAGCCTGCGGTCGACGGCCCGTCTGGGGCTACGCGCGTGGCGTCGAGGGAGTCACGGCGCTTCATTACCGGGTTGTTTCGACCAGTAATAGAAAAGGCCGTCGCTCCACGAAACAGCGACGTCGGCCCCGCCACCCCACGACCGACCGAGCGAACGTTTTTCACAGAGCCTGCGGTATCTCTCCGCGTGTCAGCGTCTCGAACGACTGTCCTCGCAGGTGTGTTCGTCCTGCTGCTCGTGATAGCGACACTGCTTCTGGGCGCCGTCTTCGCGACGGGGTTTTTCGCAGTCACTGTCGCCTACGTCCTCGTGCCGCTCCATCAGCACGTCAAGCGGCTCGGCCTGCCGCCGTGGTGGGCGAGCGCGACCACTGCCACGGTCGCGTCGCTGGTCGCGCTCGTTCCCGTCTCACTCGGTCTGTACGTCGCTGGCGACCGCATTAGTACGCTCGTGGACGCCATCGAGGAACTCCCGGAAACGGTCTCCATCACCGTCGCGGACTTCACGTACGTCGTCGACGTCGGTATCGCCACTGAAGCCGTGATTTCGACGCTCACGACGTTCGCGGTCGACGTCGCGGCCGCGCTCCCCGAACTCTCGTTGAAACTCACGCTGTTCGGGATGCTCCTGTTCGGACTCCTGCTCGCTCACGAGGACGCCGAACGCGCCATGCTCGCGACGATACCGGCGTCGTATCACGACGTCGCACACGCGCTCGCGGAGCGCGCGACCGCAACGCTGTACGCCATCTACGTGCTGCAGGCGGTCACCGCGTTCGCCACCGCCATCATCGCGGTGCCGGTCTTTCTCGCGCTCGGCGTTCCGTATCCCCTGACGCTGGCCGCCGCGGCGGGCATCCTCCAGTTCGTCCCCATCGTCGGGCCGTCGCTGGTCGTCGGCGGCATCGCGCTCTACCAGGCGAGCGTCGGCGACACCTCGGGCGCCATCACCGTCTTCCTGGTGGCGGGCGTGCTCGTGGCGTGGCTGCCGGACGTTCTCATCCGCCCGCGGCTCTCCCGGCAGACCGCTGACCTCCCCGGGAGCCTCTACTTCGTCGGGTTCACGGGCGGCCTCCTCACCGTCGGGCCGGTCGGCATCATCGCCGGCCCGCTCATCGTCGCGCTCGTCGTCGAGACCGCCGCGCTGCTCGCGGACGAACACCGCGGCACGCAGCGGTCCCTGCTCCCCGACGAGTGGCCGTAGCCTCGCAGATCACTGGCGTCTCGCGGGGCAACGCGACTACTCGACGGGGTGGCCGCGCTCGGTCCAGTCAGTGAGACTCCCTTCGTAGAACGAGACGTCCGGGAAGCCGAGCCACTGCAGGACGACGAACGTGTGGCTGATGCGGCGCGCGGTGTTGCAGTACAGCACGACGTGCTTGTCGGGCGTGACGCCGCGATCGTCGACCACGCCCTCGATTGCTTCGCGGGGCTTCAGTCCGCGCGTTTCGTCGTCGACGACCTCCTTCCAGTCGAGGTTCACTGCTCGGGGGAGGTGACGCTCCTCGAACTCCCAGGGCTCGCGGGTGTCGACGAGGACGGCGTCCGGGTCGTCGATTGCGTCGAGCACGTCGTCGGCGTCCACGAACACGTCCTCCCGGCGGTCGTCGACCTCGTACTCCGCGGGGGCCACGTCGACGGGGTCGCTGCTGGCCTCGTGGTCGCGAATCCACGCGCTGTAGTCACCGTCGAGCAACCGGACGTCCTCGTGGCCGAAGTACAGCGCGGTGACCAGGAACCGCGCAGCGAACACGCCGTGCGTGTCGTCGTACGCGACGAGCGTATCCCCGCGCTCGACGCCTGCGTCCTCCAGCAGCCCGGCCCAGTGCTCCGGGTCGGGCATCATCCCTTCCGGCCCGCGCTCCGCGCGGAACTCGTCGAAGGGCACGTTCACCGCCCCCGGAACGTGACCGATGCCGTCGTACTCCCACGCGTCCCGGACGTCCACGACTACCACGTCGCCGTTCGGCAGGTGGTCCGCGAGCCAGTCCGCGGACACGACCCATTCCTCGCTCATCGCTGCGACGTACGTGTTCCTGCGGTTTAGCCTCCCGGCCGTCGCCGGCACTCCGAGCTACCGGCAACTATTGCACATAATCTGGCTAACATACGGGGCGTCGGCCGCCGGGGCCGCAGTGCTTGCGGCGACGCTCGCCGCTACGCTCGACGGCCGGGGGAACCTGCCGGCGTGACCGACAGTTATGGGGGTTCCAGTCGTAGCCGTGTCCATGGCAGCTGAATACGCCAACGACGTACTCGTCACAGCTGACTGGGTCGAGGATAACCTCGACCAGTTCCAGAGTGACGACCCCGAGTACCGACTCGTCGAAGTCGACGTCGATACCGAAGCCTACGACGACGAACACGCGCCCGGCGCAATTGGGTTCAACTGGGAGACCCAGCTCCAGGACCAGACCCAGCGCGACATCCTCGAGAAGGAGGACTTCGCGGACCTCCTCGGCAGCCACGGCATCAGCGACGACTCCACGGTCGTCCTCTACGGCGACAACTCCAACTGGTTCGCCGCCTACACCTACTGGCAGTTCAAGTACTACGGCCACGAGGACGTCAAACTCCTCGACGGCGGCCGCGACTACTGGGTCGAGAACGACTACCCGACCACCGACGAAGTGCCGTCTTACCCCGAAGTCGACTACGACCCCCGCGGGCCGTTCGACGGCATCCGCGCGTACCGCGACGACGTCGAGACCGCCATCGACCGCGGCATCCCGCTCGTCGACGTGCGCTCCCCCGAGGAGTTCAGTGGCGACGTTCTCGCGCCCCCGGGCCTCCAGGAGACCGCCCAGCGCGGCGGCCACATCCCCGGCGCTGAGAACATCTCGTGGGCGGCCACCGTGAACGACGACGGCACGTTCAAGAGCAAGGACGAACTCCAGGAGCTCTACGAGTCCCAGGGCATCACGAACGACCAGGAGGTCGTCGCGTACTGCCGCATCGGGGAGCGCTCCTCGATCGCGTGGTTCGCGCTCTCGGAACTCCTCGGCTACGACGACGTCACGAACTACGACGGGTCGTGGACGGAATGGGGGAACCTCGTCGACGCCCCCATCGAGACCGGCGAGTAGGACACGACCGAGGCCTCGAAGTGAGGCGGCGCGCGCCTGCCGGAGCGCGGGTGTCGCCGCGGCCATAAACGGTTTAGTACCTCCTCGTGAGGTTCCTGTTGCGGGCGTGAAATACTCGCCCCCATGTTCCCCCTTCGCTGGTCTGCCGGCTCCCTCCGGCAGCCCCCTTCTGCACCACACCGACCACTGCATCCCGCACAGCACCTGCGACGGCCAGCGCCGTCTCTCCGCGCCCGTCGCCGTGACGGCAGGTTACAAGCACTCCGCACCCGTACGTCGTCGTATGACGCCCAGCGAACTCCACGACGCCGTCCGCGACGACAACGAGACGGCGCTCTCACGCCTCGGCTCCTCGAAATCCCTGTACGCCGCGACCGGCGGCGAAATGGATGCCGACCACGTCCTCGAAGCCGCCGCTGACGCCGAATACGCCGCCGCACAGACCTTCCACGCGTGGGCCGCCGACGAACCACACGACGACGCCAGCGACGCGTTCGCGGTCACCGCCACCGAAGAAGACGACCACTACGAAACGGTCGTCGCCGAACTCGACGACTACGACCCCACTGACGACCCCGCCGCGATGCAGGCGTTCCTCCGCGACCGCGACACCACCACCGAACGCGCCGGCGCCCTCCTCGGCCGCATCCTCGCCACAGAGAAATCCAAGGAACAACTCACCGCGTTCTTCACGGGTCAGGCCGACCCCCAGACGGCCGGCCTCTTCCGCGGGCTCAAAGACGACCTCGACGACCAGCGCGACCGCGCACTCGACCTCCTCGACGACGTCTGCGAGACCGCCGACGACTGGGACGCCGCCAAATCCGCCGCCGACGCCGCCATCCAGGCCGCCTACGACGAATACACCGACCAACTGGAATCTATGGGCGTCAACCCCAAACCGGTCTGTTAAGCGACCTTTTGCCGAGGGCGCGAAGCGCGCTCGACAAAAGGTCGGCCAAAAGCACTCCTCCTTCACTTCGCTTCGCTCCGTTCAGTCGTCGGCCCGCGCTCACGGCTTCGCCGTTCGCGCGGACCCACCGGGCTCTTCGAGCCGCTCGGTCCGCGAACGCTAGTACAGCTAACTGAATATGGGACTAGCGGGCATCCGCGAGCGAGCGGTCCAACGGACCCGACCGAAGCGGTTCACCGCGCGAACGCAGTGAGCGCGGGCCGACGAATCCCCGAAGGGGGTGAGGAGTGCGTTTTCCGCAAGTTTTCGCCGAGTGAGGGCGGCCGGAGGCCGCCCTCACGCAGCGCAAAACGTGCGAGCTAGACGCCTTCGACGGTCTCGCGGTAGGATTCGACGTTCCCGCGGGCGTCAGCGATACTGGTTTCGGCGTCGTCGTCGTCGACGGCGTCCGCGAGTTCGTCAAGCGCGTGCGTGATGCGCGCGAGGCGGCCGTGGTCGGGGCCGCTGTCGGCTGTCGCGAGTTCCGCGAGCTGGTCGGATTGGTCGTAGAGCCGTTCCTCGAGGCTGGGGTCGGCGGCTGCGACGGCTGCCGCTCGGAGGTGGTCGCTCGCCGCGCGCAAATCCTCGCGTACCATACTCGAGTGATGGGTTGCGAGCGGGAAATAGCTAGGCGCTGGCGTGGTTATCTCGGACCGGACCCCTGACCCACGGCGTCCTCGAGGCTGACGACGTGATCGAGCGCCCGCGCCACGTGGTCGCGGGCGTCCTGGTCGACGCTCCCGTGGAACTCCCGGAGCGTGTGGCGGTGGTCGCTGAGTCGCTGCTGGTCGGGCGCGCGCTCGCGGCTCGCGAGGTCCGCCAGCGACTCCGCTTCGGCGGACAGCTGGTCCTCGAAGTCGCCGCCTTCCACGATGTCTTCGGCGTCACGGAGGCACTCCACCGCGCTGAGGAGTGGTTGTTCGTGCTCGGTGTCCTCGCCCATAGCCGGTACCGGGGTCGCTGCCGGCGAAAACGTTGGGGCCGACCGAGCAGTGGTCGTGCAGGCTGGCGATGCGGCTCGCGGGTCACGCTGTTCCCCGCTCGCAAGAACGTGGTCTCCCTGCGGTCGACCACGCCGCTGGCACGCCACGCCGCGCCCCTCAAGTGTCCGCGCACCTAGTACCGGACAATGAGCGACGCCAGCGGCCCCCTCCAGCCGGACCGGCCGGAGGCCGAGAAACCGTTCCGCGTGGACGCGCCCTTCGACCCCGCGGGCGACCAGCCAGACGCCATTCAGGAGTTGGTCGAGGGGTACGAGACCGGCGCGAAGAAACAGACGCTGCTCGGGGTGACCGGCTCCGGGAAGACGAACACCGTCTCCTGGGTGGTCGAGGAACTCCAGCAGCCGACGCTCGTCATCGCGCACAACAAGACGCTCGCGGCACAGCTCTACGAGGAACTCCGGAACCTCTTCCCGGACAACGCCGTCGAGTACTTCGTCTCGTACTACAACTACTATCAGCCCGAGGCGTACGTCGAGCAGACGGACAAGTACATCGAGAAAGACGCCTCGATCAACGACGAGATCGACCGGCTGCGGCACTCCGCGACCCGGTCGCTGCTGACGCGGGACGACGTCATCGTCGTCGCCTCGGTCTCCGCCATCTACGGGCTCGGTGACCCGCGGAACTACGAGGACATGCGCCTCCGCCTGGAGACCGGGCAGACCATCGAGCGCGACGAACTGCTCGGCCGGCTCGTCGACCTGAACTACGAACGCAACGACGTCGACTTCACGCAGGGGACGTTCCGCGTCCGGGGGGACACCGTGGAGGTGTTCCCGATGTACGGCCGGTATCCAGTGCGCGTGGAGTTCTGGGGCGACGAGATCGACCGCATGGCGAAACTCGACCCCCTCGAGGGCACCGTCGAGAGCGAGGAGCCCGCCGTCCTGTTCCACCCGGCGGAGCACTACTCGGTGCCCGACGACGAGATGGAGGCAGCCATCGAGCAGATTCGGACGGACATGGAGGAGCGCGTCCGGCACTTCGAGCGCCAGGGCGACATGATCGCCGCCCAGCGCATCGAGGAGCGCACGACGTTCGACCTCGAGATGATGGCCGAAGCCGGCTACTGTTCGGGCATCGAGAACTACTCGGTCTACCTCTCGGACCGCGAACCCGGGGACGCGCCGTACACGCTGCTGGACTACTTCCCCGACGACTTCCTCACGGTTATCGACGAGTCCCACCGCACCGTCCCCCAGATCAAGGGCCAGTACGCCGGCGACAAGTCCCGGAAGGACAGCCTCGTGGAGAACGGGTTCCGCCTGCCGACGGCGTACGACAACCGTCCGCTGACGTTCGAGGAGTTCGAGGAGAAGACCGACCGGACGCTGTACGTCTCCGCGACTCCCAGCGACTACGAGCGCGAGGTCTCCGAGCAGGTCGTCGAACAGATTGTGCGCCCGACGCACCTCGTCGACCCCGAGGTGAACGTCACGGGCGCGGACGGCCAGGTCGAGGACCTCATGGACCGCATCGACGAGCGCGTCGAGCGCGACGAGCGCGTGCTCGTCACCACGCTCACGAAGCGCATGGCCGAGGACCTCACCGAGTATCTCGAGGAGTCCGGGGTGGCTGTCGAGTACATGCACGACGAGACGGACACGCTGGAGCGCCACGAACTCGTCCGCGGCCTCCGGCTCGGGGAGTTCAACGTCCTCGTCGGCATCAACCTCCTCCGCGAGGGCCTGGACATCCCGGAGGTCTCGCTGGTGGCCATCCTGGACGCCGACCAGCAGGGATTCCTGCGGTCGGAAACCAGCCTCGTCCAGACGATGGGGCGGGCGGCCCGAAACGTCAACGGCGAAGTCGTCCTCTACGCGGACGAGATGACCGACGCGATGCAGGACGCGATCCAGGAGACCCAGCGCCGCCGCCGCATCCAGCGCCAGTACAACGAGGACCACGGCACGACGCCGACCACCATCGACAAGGACGTCGGCGACATGAACCTCCCGGGCGCGGAGACGGACACCTCCTCGGTGACGGGCGAGGGGCCCAGCGACGAGCAGGAGGCCGCAGTGCTCGTCGAGGAACTCGAGGAGCGCATGGCCGCGGCGGCGGACAACCTCGAGTTCGAACTCGCGGCGGACATCCGGGACCGCATCCGGGAACTCCGCGAGGAGTACGACCTCGCGGGCGGCGACACCGACCCCGACGACGGCGCAATCGCCCCGGAACCCGAGGACTGGTAGCGGCGCGGTCACCGGAGAACTGGTAGCAGGCAGCGATAGTTTCAACAGCACCGCGCGGCGACACGGTCTGTGCCCCTCACCGACCTCGACCGCTACGACGAACGCACGGTTGGACGCGTCGGTGACCACGCCGTCGTGGTCGGCGCGAGCATGGCGGGCATGCTCGCGGGACGCGTGCTCGCTGACGCCGTCGACGAGGTGACGATACTCGACCGGGACCCGTTGCCGACGGACCCCGTCGCACGCCGGGGCGTTCCGCAAGCGAACCACGTCCACGTGCTGCTCGAACCCGGCCGTGCGACCCTGGAGGCTCTCTTCCCGGGGTACGGCGAGGACCTTCGCTCGGCTGGCGGTCTGGACATCGACGCGGCCCGCGACCTCGAGTACCACCAGCGGGGAGACTTTCTGGCCGACGGTCCGCACCGCCTCCCGATGCTCTGTGCGAGTCGCCCGTTGTTCGAGGCCCTCGTGCGTCGACGGCTCGCCGCCCGCGACGGCGTCACGCTCCGCGGGGACTGCCAGTTCACTGACTACCGCTTCGACGAGTCGGCGGGCCGGGTGACGGGGGTATTGGTGCGGGACGCTGACGGCGAGACGACCGAACTCGCGGCCGACCTGGTGGTCGACGCGACGGGACGCACTTCCCGGACGCCGGAGTGGCTGGACGACAACGGCTACGCGGCGCCGCCCGACGACGAGGTCACTGTCGACCTCGCGTACAGCACGGTCGAGGTCGAGCGACCGCCCGGAGCCAACCGTGCGTACTTGTTCGCGCCGTCGGCGCCCAGTACGCGTGGCGGGACGGCCATCCCCGTCGAGGACGACCGCTGGGTCGTGACACTGTTCGGTCTCCACGGCGACCACCCGCCCACCGACCCGGCGGGCGTCCGGGCGTTCGCCGACAGCCTCCCCACCGACGACCTGGTGTCGCTGCTGGACGACCACGAGTGGCGGACGACCGACGTTGCGCACTACCCGTTCCCGTCCAGCCTCCGGCGACGGTACGAGACCCTCCAGCGGTTCCCCGAGGGCCTGCTCGCCACCGGGGACGCCGTCGCGAGTTTCAATCCGGTGTACGGCCAGGGTATGTCCGTTGCGGCGCTCGATGCACTGGCGCTCCACAACGCGCTCGCGGGCGGCCGCGACGGACTCGGCGCCCGGTTCTTCGGGCGCGTCGGTGACGTCGCGGACGTCGTCTGGCGGATGACGGTCGGCGCGGACTTCGAGTTCGCGGCGACGACCGGCCCGAAGCCGAGGGGGACGGACCTGTTCAACCGCTACGTCGCCCGCGTCGTCGACACCGCACAGGAGAACGGTTACGTCTCCGACCGGTTCGCGCGCGTCTTGCGTCTCGAACACCCGCCGACGAGCCTCCTCGCACCGGGCGTGCTCTGGCGCGTCCTCGCGCCCGCTGGACTGGTCGGGGACGCCTGAGGACACACTGGGTCCGACCGCAGAACGCGTTCGGCTGCGGATTCACCGGTGCCGGGGTGGACCGAGCGCTCCGAGACGCGTCGTCGGGTCGACGTCCCAGAAATCAGATGCCGTGAGAACGAAACGCACAGCGCGTCTGCACGCCGAGAGACTTGTCGTCAGTTTCTTGTCCAGCGAATCGAACATTCGCCCATGCCCGCCCTCGAGACGACCGCCCTGACACGACGCTTCGGCGACCTGGTCGCCGTCGACGCCCTGGATCTGACCGTCGAGGAGGGGGAGGTGTTCGGCTTCCTCGGCCCGAACGGCGCCGGGAAGTCCACCACCATCAACGTCCTCCTCGGCTTCCTCGACCCAAGCGACGGGTCGGCGACCGTCCTCGGCCACGACGCCACCCGCGAATCGCGCGCCGTCCGCCAGCGAACCGGCCTCCTCCCCGAAGGATTCGGCGTCTACGAGAACCTCACCGGACGCGAACACGTTCGGTCTGCAATCGAAACGAAGGGGGTCGACGACGACCCGGACGCCCTCATCGACCGCGTCGGCCTCGACCCCGACGACGCCCGCCGCGCCGCCGGCGACTACTCCAAGGGGATGCAACAGCGCCTCGCGCTGGCCATCGCGCTGGTCGGTGACCCCGACCTCCTCATCCTCGACGAACCCTCCAGCGGCCTCGACCCGAAGGGCGCGAAACTCCTCCGGAATATCGTCCGCGAGGAGGCCGACCGCGGCGCGACCGTGTTCTTCTCCAGCCACGTCCTCGGGCAGGTCGAGCAGGTCTGCGACCGCGTCGGTATCATGCACGACGGCCGGATGACCGCCGTCGACACCATCGACAACCTCCGGGACCGCATCGACGCCGAATCCGTCATCGACGCCGAGGTCGAGTCGATCCCCGACACCGACCCGATTACGGCGGTCGACGGCGTCCGAGACGTAACCGTCCAGGCCGGCTCGCTCCGCATCGCGTGCACGCGACCGAGCGCGAAGATGCCGGCCCTGCGCGTGCTCGACGACGCCACAATCGTCACCGACATCACCATCGAAGACGCGTCGCTGGAGGCGCTCTTCGAGGAGTACACGGAGAACGGCGGCGACGGCGCAGACGCCGACCAGCCAGCACAGGGAGCCGCTCCGACCGCCGGAGGTGACGCCGCGTGAGCCTCTACACCGTCGCGCGCGACGACTTCACGAACGCCCGCCGGTCGTACATCGTGCTCGGAGTCGTCGGCATCCTCACCGCGATGGTCGCGCTCATCGTGGCGATGGACGCCGACCACCACCCCGACCCGTACCGCGCGCTCTTCGACGTCTCTTTCTTCCTGTTCCTGACGTTCCCCATCGTCATCGCACCGCTGACGTACCTCTCGATCGCGGGCGACCGCGACACCGGCGTCGTCAAGTACGCGCTCGGCCTCCCGAACACGCGCGCCGAGTACGTCTTCGGGAAACTCGTCTCGCGACTCGGTGTCGCGCTCGCGGCCGTCCTCGTCGCGATGGTCGTCGCGTTCGTCGTCGCCGTCCCGCTGTACGAGAACGCGCCGAGCGTCGAGCGGTTCGCGAAGTTCACGGGCGTCACACTGCTGTTCGCGTTCTCGTTCGTCGGCGTCTACGTCGCGTTCTCCGCGGTCACGGAGAGCCGGTCGCGAGCGATGCTCGGCGTGTTCGGCGCGTACTTCTTCCTCGTGCCGTTCTGGTTCGGGTTCTTCCCGACGGTGAACCTCCCGAACCTCGTGAGCATGGCCGGCGACCTGCTCGGCGTTACCGTCTCCGAGTCCACACAGGACCTGATCCGCGCGCTCTCCCCAGCGACCGCCTACCTGTCCGCGACCGAAATCGTCTACACGGGCGTCCTCGACCAGTACGACCAGATCGCGATGAACTTCACGTACGAGGGGTCGCCGCTGGACCGCCAACTCTGGTTCAACCTCGCCGTGATGGCCGTCTGGGGCGTCGGGTCGCTGCTCGTCGGGTTCCTGTCGTTCCGCCGGTCTGAACTCGGTTGACCCGGCCGACGAGCCACGCCGCCGCGGCCAGTTGTGGCCGGTTCCACATCGTGAACAATCCACAAACCGGCAGCAGGTGCCCGTTACTCCCGAAATACTGTCCGCATTCGAGAACACTTTTCCGTCCCTGACCGTTTAGAGCGCGCCATCATGATGTCGCAGAGCGTTCGCGGTCGCGCACAGCCAGGACACCCGATTCGACCGCCGACACGGGGTGCAAGGTGACGTGTCGGACGGCCGCGACGCCCCCCCGACGGCGCGCGCGACCAAGGCGTTCCTCAAGTACCAGCACGTCTTCGTGTTCCTCGCGCCCGCGCTGTTCGTCGCGGGCGTCTACTTCGGTCCGCTGGCGCCGGTCGACCCGGCGCCCGGCTACTGGACGAACTACTGGTGGCTGTTCCCCGTGTTCCTCACGGGCGCCACCATCGTGAACACCGTCGGCATCAGCGGGTCGGCGCTGTTCGTGCCGTTCCTCATCTTCCTCTTCCCGGTGTTCGCGTACCCGCTGGAGGCCGAGACCATCGTGAAAATCGGGCTCATCAGCGAGTCCTTCGGCCTCTCGAGTTCCGCTATCGCGTTCGTCCAGTACGGGCTGGTCGACCGTCGACTCGCGCTCTCGCTCGTGCTCGGCGGTCTGCCGTTCGTCGTCGGCGGCGCGCTCCTGTCGTTCGTCATCCCGGAGCCCGTGTTCCACGCGCTCCTCGGAATCGCGCTGTTCGCGGCGTCCTACCTCCTGTTCAAGGCCGACCTCGGACACGAGGACCCCGCTGACAGCAGCGACGAGCACGCCGCGGCAACGGACGGTGGCACGCCGCTGCCGAACGACCCCGGCAAACTCGGTCCCGCAGGCGTCAGCGTGGACGACGAGGGCGCCGTGACGCGCGTGGACCGCGACGGCACCACCTACGAGTACGACCGGTCGGGCTACCTGCGGCGGTTCGGGAACTACAGCGTCGGCGGCACCTTCCAGGGGCTGGCGGGCTTCGGCATCGGCGAACTCGGCATCATCTCGATGCTGTCGTCGAAGATTCCGGTCCGGGTCGCTATCGGCACGAACCACATCGTCGTCGCGATGACCGCCATCATCGCGTCGCTCGTGCACGTGTTCGGCGGCGGCATCGTGGGCGGTCACTCGATGGACATCGCGAGCACGCCCTGGAACATGGTCGTGTGGACGGTGCCCGCGACAGTCACCGGCGGGCAGATCGCCCCGTACGTCTCCGCCTCGCTGGACACGGAAACCATCAAACATGGCGTCGGCGGCCTGTTCGCCGTCATCGCGACGGCGCTGTTCCTGATGGCCGTCGGAGGTGTCTGAAGTGTACGACACAGTCCTGCTCCCGACGGACGGCAGCGATGGGACGGCTGCGGCCGCCGCGCACGCCGGGAGTCTCGCCCGAGCGTACGACGCGACGGTGCACGTGCTCGCTGTCGCCGACGAGCGCAACCGATTCGAGAGTCCGAGCGCGGGCCTGGCGGCGGACGCGTGGACGGACGGCGAACGTGCCCGCGCCGAGGCCGCCGCCGACCAGACCGTCGCGGCACTCCCCGACGAGGTCGCCGTCGAACGGTCTGTCGTCGAGGGCATCCCGCACGAGGCCATCGTCTCGTACGTCGGTGATGCTGGCGTCGACGTGGTCGTGATGGGGACGCACGGCCGCACCGGTCTCGACCACTACCTGGTCGGTAGCGTCACTGAGAAAGTCGTCCGGACGTCGCCCGTCCCGGTGCTGACGGTCCGAATCGAGGACTGATTACTGCTCGTAGCGGTCGGCCCGCTGGTCGACGTACCGTCCCGGCCACTCGCGAACGTGTCGACGGACGCGTTCGACGACGGCCCGGAACGGCCCTGTCGGCGGGGATTCCTCGCCAGCGCGACCGCTCCCGTCGTCGATGCGCCCGCGACGCCCGTCGTCGTAGCTCATTACACGCAGGCATACTGACTCCTCGTCAATAAATGTCATGGACGTTCCCGAGGTACGGTCACAGCCGCCGCTGGATCGTCTCTGCGGTCGTTTCGCCGACGCCCTCGACGTCCTGGAGGTCCGCGAGCGAGGCGTCCCGGACGTTCTCCACGCTCCCGAACCGCCGCAGCAGGCGCTTCCGGAGTTCGGGGCCGACGCCGTCGACGCCGTCCAGCGCCGTCGCGACGTCGTCCCGCAGCGTCTGGTGGTACGCGACCGCGAACCGGTGGGCTTCGTCGCGCACCCGCTGGAGGACGTGCAACTGGGGCGCGTCGCTGTCCCAGTCGAACGTCCGCCGCGGCGTGACCACGACCTCCCTGTCCTTCGCGAGCGCGACCGCGGGCACGTCCCAGTCCGCGTCCTCGAGGGCCTCGATGGCGGCGTCGAGTTGCCCGCGGCCGCCGTCGATGAGCAGGAGGTCGGGGTCCGGGCGGTCGTCGCGGCCGGCGACCGCCCGTTCGGCGCGCCACGCCACCAGCCGCCGCATGTTCGCGTAGTCGTCGTTCTCGTCGTCGAGTTTCTTCCGCCGGTAGTCCGGCTTCTCCGCGGCGCCGTCCACGAAACAGACGTTGCTCCCGACCACCGCCTTCCCCTGCGCGTGACTCACGTCGAACCCCTCGATTCGGGTGGGGCGGTCGACGCCGAGCGCGTCCCCCAGCGCCGCGAGTTCGTCGTCGCCGCCGGAGCGCCGGTGGGCGTTCTTCAGCGCGAGGTCGACGAGCGTCGCGTCGCGGCCCGCGCCCGGCACCCGGACGTCCACGCCCGCTTCGGCGAGCCACGCCGCCACGTCGTCGTCGCCGTGGTACTCGGGCAACAGCAGCCGGTCCGGGAGGTCGCGCTCCGCGTAGAACTGTACGAGGAACGCCGCGAGCACGTCTGCGACGCGGCTCGCTGGCTCCCCGGCCGTCCCCTCCGAAGTCGTCCCGTCGACGACCGACCCGTCTGCGGCCGCCCGGTCCGCGGCGCCGCTCCCGGGGGCGTCGAGGTGGTGCTGGTCGCGCTCGACGAGCTGGCCGCGCTCGGCGTGGAGTCGCGCGACAGTCGCCTCCTCGCCCTCCACTGCGACGCCCAGGACGTCCGTCGTCTCCGCGTCGTCGCCACCCGCCACCGCACCGCCCGAGCCGCCGTGGAACGACTCCACGACGTCCAGGCGGTCCCGGAGGTTCGCCGCGCGCTCGAACTCCTCGCGCTGGGCGGCCTGCTCCATCGCGCGCTCCAGGGGGTCCGCCAGCGCACCCGTCTCCCCCTCGAAGAACCGCCGCGCGGCCCGCGCGTCCGCCGCGTAGTCGTCGGGCGAAATCTCGCCCGTGCAGGGCGCCGAGCACAGCCCCATCTCGTAGTCCAGGCAGGGGCGCGCCCGGCCGCTGTACTTGTGGTCAGAGCACCCCCGCAGGCCGTACACCTCGCGAATCGCTTTCACGACCGTCTCCACGTCGCCCATGTCCGTGTACGGGCCGAACGCCGCCGCGCCCTCGTCGGGGTCGCGGGTCACCTCGATGCGCGGGGCGTCGTGGTCGGTGAACTGCACGAGCGGGTAGGACTTGTCGTCTTTGAGGCGGACGTTGTACCGCGGCTGGTGGCGCTTCACGAGGTTCGCCTCCAGCAACAGCGCCTGCGTCTCCGTGTCCGTCACCGCGAAGTCGATGGCGTCCGCGCGATCGACCATCCGCTGGATGCGCTCGCTGCGCGGGTCCGCGTACGACCGCACCCGGTCGCGGACGTCCACCGCCTTCCCGACGTAGAGAACCCTCTTGTCCGCGCCGCCGCTCGACTCGTCGCCGCCGCCCCGCGACAGCTGCTCCTCGAACTGGTAGACGCCCGGCTCCGCGGGGAGGTCGCTGGCTCGCTCCCGGACCGCGTCGGCGTCCATCACACGCGGCTTGGGCCGCGGCGACTTTCAACTGCGTGGTCCCGTCGCAGTCTCTCGCTCCGCGAACCGTCGCAGGGCTTACCAGACGCACGCGAGTGGCCGATAGCAATGCCGTCGCCTACGGACACGTCCCACGACACGGACGCGTCGTCGCTGCTCTACGACAAACTGCTGGACTACCTGTTGGTCGCCCTCCTCGTCGTGGAGGGTATCGTCGTCGGCTGGCTGGGTGTGACCGCCTTGACCGAGATAGACCGCTCGTTCGCCGACGAGATCGCCCGCGACGTCGTCGCGAACTCCGAGCGCCCGCTCGGACTCTCCGAGCAAGCGCTCGCCGACGCCATCTACAGCCTCGCGGTCTGGGGCAGCGGCGGTCTCGTCGCAGTTGGCGTCGTCCTGATTGTCGGCGGTCTCTGGTTCTACCGGTACCGGAGCGGTGTCCGCGAGCGAGTCGCGGACGGTCGACGCCCGCCGCGCTGGCACGCGCCCCTGCTCGGCGGCGTTCTCGCCACCGCGCTGGCGTTCGTCCCGTTCGCCCAGGTCGGTGGTGGAGCCGTCGCTGGCTACCTCTCCGACCGGAGTTCGATTGTCGACGGCGTACTCGCCGGCGTGGTGTTCGGCGCACCGGCGTACGTCCTCTGGGGCGCGCTCGCAGTCGGCGCCCTCGTCACCGGGACCCCCACGCTCGCCGTCTTCGTCGTCTTCGCGGTTCTCGTGTACGTCGCCGTGGACGTCGTCTTCGCCGCTATCGGCGGGCTACTCGCCGGCCTGCTCACCTGACGTGCTGCCCGGCGACGCGCCCGCTCTCGTGCGGCCGCGGACCGGTCCCGTGGTCTCGGTGCGGGCGGCGAACCGCCACACTTGAACCGTCGGCCGACGAATCCCCGGTAATGCCCGAGACTGAGCGCGTCTGGCTGGTCTTCCGCGAGTACACCGACAAGGGGCTGTTGAACCTCGTGTACGCGACGACCGACGGCGAGCGCGTGCTCCGCAAACAGCGGTCGCTGAACGCCGGCGACCCGACGGCCGCCGTCGACGTCGAACCGGACAGCCTCGACCGCGTCGAGGACGCCGAGGACCGCGAGCGGTACGGCCAGGAAGCCACCCGGATGGCCGACTCCCACGACCCCGACGACCGCGTGTAACGCCCACGCTCCGGGGCGTTCGCACGGTGCGCGACGCGGAGCAAGACACTTCTCCCCTCGCCGAGTCGACGGACACGTGCCTGTGCCCCTCCACCTCGAGGTGATGCCGTGAGCTGGCGAGTCGTCGCACGCCGGGACGTCGATGTCCTGCGAGCCGACCGGTCGTTTCTGCTGTTCCCCGGGTTCTTCGGGCTGCTGGCCGCAGCCATGGCGTACGCGTTCACGCGCGGCCCCGCCAGCACGCCGCTCTCCTCGGGATTGGCGCTGTTGTTCCTGTTCGCGGTGCCGCTGACCGCCGGAACGGTCACCCACGAAGCCATTCCGAGCGCTGTCTCGTCCGGACGCATCCGACTCGCGCTCTCGCTTCCGCACAGCCGGCCGGCGTTCCTCGCCGGCACGGGTGTGGCGCGTCTCGCCGTCACGGTCGCGGGAATCGCCACTGCCGTCGCGACCGGCCTCGTCGTCTTCGCGGTCCGTGGCGGCGTGATTGCGCCCGTCGAGGTCGCCGCGGTCGTCGCGCTGAGCGCGCTGCTGGGGGCCGCCTTCGTCGCCGCGACGCTGGCGCTGACCGCCGGGTCGGCGTCGACGACGCTGGCGACCGCGTCGACGTACGCGTTCTTCGTGCTGTCGCTGTTCTGGCCGATTGTCGCGAACGTCGCGGCCGCACTCGCCGAGTCCGAACTCGGCTTCGACCTCGCACCGAGCACCGTCGACGCGCTCGTGCTCGGGAGCCCGCTGTTCGCGTACGGGAACGCGCTGGGCGTCGCCGGTATCCAGACGGTCAGCACCTCCGGGCAGTCGTCTCCCTGGTTCGGCGTCGTCGTGCTCGCCGCGTGGACCGGCCTCGGGTTCGCACTCGCAGCGGTGCGATTCGGCCGCGTCGACCTGTGAGGCGCCGTCACACACCGTCGCTCGCGCTGAGAACCACCCCAATCGATTTATGAACTCGGCGTCATCCCACCTCCATGGCAGCAATCGAACTCAGTGGCGTCACCAAGCGGTACGGAGACGTCACGGCCCTCCACGACCTCGACCTGGAGGTTCGAGACGGCGAAATATACGGCTTCCTCGGACCGAACGGCGCCGGGAAATCCACCACTATCGACATTCTCCTCGACTTCGTCCGCCCGACCGCCGGGTCGGCGACCGTTCTCGGCCACGACTCCCACGCCGACTCGCTGTCCATCCGCCAGCGAATCGGCGTGCTCCCCGAGGGGTTCCACGTCTACGAACGCCTCACCGGCCGTCAGCACGTCGAGTTCGCCATCGAGTCCAAGGGCGCGAACGACGACCCGGACGCGCTCCTCGAACGCGTCGGCATCCCGGACGCCGCCGACCGGAAAGCCGGCGGGTTCTCCAAGGGGATGCAGCAACGCCTCGCGCTGGCCATCGCGCTGGTCGGCGACCCGGAGATCCTCATCCTCGACGAACCCTCCACCGGCCTCGACCCGAACGGCGCCCGCGAGATGCGTTCGATCATCACCGAGGAGGCCAACCGCGGCGCGACCGTGTTCTTCTCCAGCCACATCCTCGAACAGGTCGAAGCGGTGTGTGACCGCGTCGGCATCCTCAAGAACGGCCAACTGGTCGCGGAGGACACCATCCGCGGCCTCCGGGACGCCGCCGGCACCGGGTCGTCGCTGACGGTGACCGTCGACGAGCTGTCCGCCGACATCCTGGCGGCCGTCGAGGACGTACCGGGCGTCTCCGGCGTCTCCGCCGACGGCGACACGCTCACCGTCTCCGCGGAGAACGCGGCGAAGACGGACATCCTCGACGCCGTCGAGTCCGCGGGCGGCGAGGTCGAGGACTTCGCGACGCGGGAAGCCTCGCTGGACGACGTCTTCGCGGCCTACACCAACGACGAGGCGGTGGAAGCATGAGCTGGGCCGCCATCGCGCGCAAGGACTTCCGGGACGCCGCCCGGTCGAAAGCCCTCTGGGGGTTGACTGTGCTGTTCGTCCTCTTCATGGCCGGGTTCGCGTACCTGTTCACGCTCCTCCAGGGGCAGGGCCAGGGCCAGGGGCAGAGTGACGCCGTCCTCTCCAGTCTCGACTACGTGTCCTTCCTGATGAGTCCGGTCGCGTTACTCGTCCCCATCACCGCGCTCGTCATCACGCACAAGTCCATCGCCGGCGAAGTCGAGTCCGGGAGCGCGAAGTTCCTCCTGTCACTGCCGCACACCCGCCGCGACGCCGTCGTCGGGAAGGTCGTCGGCCGCGGCAGCGTCCTCGCCGCGTCCATCGGCGTCGGCCTCGTCGCCGCGCTCGTCGTCGTGCTCGCGCTCTACGACGTCTTCGACGCCGGCGTCTTCCTCACGTTCGCGGTGATGACAGTGCTGCTCGGCTTCGTCTACACCGGCATCGGCGTCGGACTCTCCGCGACGACCAAGGACTCGGGGCGCGCGACCATCCTCGCGGCCGGCTTCTTCGTCGTCTTCGAGGTCGTCTGGGGGTTCGCCTCGAACGCGCTGTACTACCTCGTCGAAGGGTCGTTCTCGCCGCCGTTCGCGCAGGCCGCCGACGGCACGCCGTACCTCGACGCGCCCGGCTGGTACTTCTTCGTGCAGCGGCTCTCCCCCAGCGAGGCGTTCGCCTCCGCCACCCAGTGGTTCACTGACAGCACCGCGACGTTCCTGCCCGCGTTCGACACCATCCCGTTCTACCTCACCGGGTGGGCGTCGCTGGTAATCCTCGTCGCGTGGGTGGTCGTCGTGCCCGCCGCCGGCTTCTACGTGTTCTCCCGGGCGGACCTCTGAGGACCGCACCGGGGTCGGTCTCCGGCCCGCTCCGACTAGCTTCGATTCCCGTGTCTCGGCCTCCCACGTCGTCGGAACGCCAGCGACGCTACGGGGCCGTCCGCGTTATCGAATTCGAACACGCCACAGACCGCGGGGGCCGGACAGCCGCGGTCACTCGGCCGGTGACTGACACCGGTACCGTCGCGTCTGTTCGCCGTCGAACGCGGGCCCGGGGCCGACGTCCTCGAACCCCGCGTCCTTGAGGACGCCCGCGAGCGCGTCGCCCTCTACCAGCACTGCTTCCACGGGGACCGCCTCGCTGACCGCGAACTCGCAGGGCGCGTCCAGAAGTTCGTGGACGGCGTCCGGGTCGCCCGCCAGTCGCGTCACGTGGACCGCGCCGCGCCACGTGTCGTACGCGACGAACCCCGTGACGGCACTGTCTTCGACCGCGACGCGCACGGAGCGGTCGCGGACGAGGCGCGCGGCGTCGACCTCCTCGTCGGCGAGCGCGCCGAGCGCGGCCACGTCGTCGGCCGTGGCGTCCCGAATCTGCATACGCCGGGCTAGGAGTGGCAGTGACTTAACGCCGTGGCCGGCCGCGGCACCACCGTCGCCACCTGACGCCGCCACGTCGGGCGGATTCGAGCGGGGCAACTGTTTCGTGCATGCAAGCAGTTATCACCGCGCCGGGCCCTACAGCCCGCCAATGAGTAGCACGGCCCGTTCAGCAGGTGAGCGCCGATGCGCGTAGTCGCGAAGTTCGGGGGGACGAGTCTCGGGAGCGGCGAGCGGATCGAGCGCGCCGCCGACTCCGTCGCGGACGCCGTCGCCGCCGGCCACGAGATCGCAGTGGTGGCGTCGGCGATGGGGAACACGACCGACGAACTCCTCGACGACATCACGTTCGACGCCCAGGACGCCGACCGCGCGGAGATCGTCTCGATGGGGGAACGAACCAGCGTCCGCATGCTGAAGGCGGCACTGGCCGCCCGGGGCGTGAACGCCGTCTTCCTCGAACCCGGCCACGAGGACTGGCCCGTCGTCGCCAACGACCGCGGCGAAGTCGACACAGAGGAGACCAAGCGCCGCGTCGAAGCGCTCGCCGCGGACCTCGACGACGTCGTCCCGGTCCTCACGGGCTTCCTCGCGGAGGACCACGACGGGAACGTGACCACGCTCGGCCGCGGCGGGTCCGACACCACCGCCGTCATGATCGGCCGGTACGCCCACGCCGACGAAGTCGTCATCGTCACCGACGTCGAGGGCGTGATGACCGGCGACCCCCACGTCGTCGAGGGCGCCCGCAACGTCGGCGAAATCACCGTCGACGAACTCCGGAATCTCTCCTTCCGCGGTGCGGAAGTCGTCGCGCCGTCGGCGCTGTCGTTCAAGGACGACGAACTCGACGTCCGCGTCATCCACTACCAGCACGGCGACCTGCTCTCGGGCGGCACCGAAATCGAGGGCCAGTTCGAGAACATGATCGACATGCGGGAGTCGCCGCTGGCGTGTCTCACCGTCGCAGGTCGCGCCATCCGCAACCGCCCGGGCATCATGTCCACGCTGTCGACGGCGCTGTACGAGGCCGACATCAACGTCGACGCGGTCGCCTCGGGCATGGACTCGATGACGTTCTACGTCGACGAGGAGATCGCCGAGCGCGCCGAGAACATCCTCCACCGGGAAGTCATCGAGGTCAGCGAACTCTCCTCGGTGACCGTCCGCGACGACGTCGCCGTCGTCCGCGTGCTCGGCGGCGAACTCCCGAACCAGCCCGGCGTCCTCCGGCGCATCGTCGACCCCATCGCGGAGGCCGGCATCAACGTGATCGACATCATCTCCAGCGCCACCTCAGTGGCCGTCTTCGTCGACTGGAGCGACCGCGAGGAGACCCTCGACATCGTCCAAGACCACTTCGGGTCGTAGGGCCGGACGACGTCGGTTCGTCGGTCCAGACCACTTCGAATCCGGGCCCCCACTGCCAACCACTAGCAAACGCTGGCGGACGCTGTCGGCGACCACCGGACAGCCCTGTACACCGCAGTACACGTCTTCTACGCCGGATTTATCGCAATACGAGCCGTCTCTCTCGGCGTGCGCTCGTACAAGGCAACGATGGTCGACCCGATACGGCTCCTCCCACGCGAGGACCGCGAAGCCGCGCTCCGGGACGCCGGCTTCAACGTCTTCAACCTCGACAGCGCGGACGTGTTCGTCGACCTCCTGACGGACTCCGGGACCGGCACGATGAGCAACGCCCAGTGGGCCGCGATGTTCCGCGGCGACGAGGCCTACGCGGGCAGCGAGAGCTTCCACGAACTCGAGGCCGCCGTCCGCGACGTGATGGGCTTCGAGCACGTCGTCCCCGCCCACCAGGGCCGCGGCGCGGAGAACGTCCTCTACGGGTCGCTGGTCTCCGAGGGCGACGTCGTCTTCAACAACGCCCACTTCGACACGACGCGCGCCCACATCGCCGCGAACGGCGGCGACCCCGTCGACTGTCCGGTCCCCGAGGCCACGGACATGGACTCCGACGCCCCCTTCAAGGGGAACTTCGACGTCGAAACGGCTCGCGAGGTCGTCGACGACGTCGGCGCGGAGAACGTCCCCGTGGTCGTCCTCACGATCACGAACAACTCGATGGCCGGTCAGCCGGTCAGCGTCGCGAACACCCGCGAGGTCGCGGCGTTCGCCGACGAGGTCGACGCCACGTTCGTCGTCGACGCCTGCCGGTTCGCGGAGAACGCCCACTTCGTGCAGCGCCGCGAACCCGAGTTCGCCGACGCCTCGGTCGCCGCCATCGCGCGCGAACAGCTCTCGTACGCCGACGCCTGCGTGATGAGCGGGAAGAAAGACGGCCTCGTGAACGTCGGCGGGTTCGTCGGGCTCGCCGACAAGGGGGACCTGTACGAACAGTGCCGCCAGCGCGGCATCCTCTTCGAGGGCTTCTCCACGTACGGCGGGATGTCCGGCCGGGACCTCGCGGCGTTCGCGGTCGGCCTCCGCGAAGCCGTCGACCCGCCATACGTCGAGGAGCGCGTCACGCAAGTCCAGGCGCTCTGTGAAGCCCTCGACGACCGCGGCGTCCCGGTCTACCAGCCTGCCGGCGGCCACGCCGTCTACGTGAACGCCAACGAGGCGCTCCCCCACATCCCACGCGACCAGTACCCCGGGCAGGCGTTCGTTTGCGAGCTCTACCGCGAGGGCGGCGTGCGCGCCGTCGAACTCGGCCGGTTCGCGTTCCCCGGCACCGACCGCGCGGACCTCGTCCGCCTCGCCGTCCCCCGCCGCACGTACGGCCCCGACCACATGGAGCACGTCGCCGACACCGCCGCCGCGGTCTGCGAGCGCGGCGAGGACGTCTCCGGCTACGAGGTGGTCTCCGAACCCTCGATGCCGGAACTCCGGCACTTCTCCGCCGAACTCCGTCCCCTCGACGAGCCAACTCCGGAATCGCCGCCATCGCAGTAAACGGACGCGAGAATCCAGTTACCGGCCGTCCAGGAGTCGGTCCGCCGTCGCCGCCGGCAACCCCGCTTCGCGCACCTCGTCGGCGACGCGCTGGACGTCGTACTCGACGCGGTGCTCCGTGACGGCGGCCTCGTCGAGGTCCAGCACCGCGTACGCCGCCCGCGGATCGCGGTCCCGCGGCTGGCCGACGCTCCCCGGGTTCAGGACGACGCCCTCGTCGTACACCTCGTGGTGCTGGACGTGCGTGTGGCCGAGCACGAGCACGTCCTCGTCGCCCAGCAGCGACGGCGAGAACGCCTCGGGGTACGTGTAGCGGTCCTGGACCTCCGGGTGGTCGTGGACGAGTTTCAGGCGGCCGTCGAACAGTATCTTCTCGCGGGGCAGATTCTGCACCCACGCCCGCTGGACGTCGTTCAGCTCGGCGTTCGCGTGCTCGACGCCCGCCCGCGCCATCGAGTTCCCGTGGAAGTTCCCGTCGGTCGCCACCATCCGGTCGTGGTTCCCCATCACCGTCGGCACGTTGCGCTCCCGCATCGCGTCTACGCACGCCGCCGGCCACGGGTTGTAGCCGACGACGTCGCCGGCACAGACCAGCCGGTCGACGTCCGGCATGTCCTCGAGGACGGCTTCCAGGGCGACCAGATTCGAGTGAATGTCGGAGATGACGCCGACCTGCATGTCCGGTACTCGGGCGGCCCCGCCCTTAGTTGTCCGGCCCGCTCGCGATCACTGCTCGGCCCCGTCGCCGCACTGTCCGCCAGCGATTACTCGTCCGGGCCGTTCTCGATGGCCGTCGCGTAGCCGCCGTCGTCCCGGACGACGCCGACCGCGCAGACCGCGTGCTCGAACGCCGCGCTGTACGCCTCGCTGGCCGCCTCGCCGGCGGCGTCCGCTTCGAACCCGATTGGCTCGAGGCTGTCCTTCTCGTAGGTCGCGACGAGCGTCGGTTCGTCGACCTGCTCCACGAGCAGCGCGTCCTTCCGCACGGTGCCGACGAACGCATCGCCATCGGGCGTCAGTACGCCCGCGATGCGTGGCGTGTCGTAGTCGTCCTTTTCGTAGTCCAGCGCGAGCAGCGACTCCGCGACCGCGTCCCGTGCCGGGTAGCCGAGGCCGAGCTTCTCCGTGATCGGGTCGACGTGGCTGCCGTTCCCGACGACCGCGTGCCCCTCGGCCTCCCGGTAGCAGTTGTACGAGACGTACGGATTGTCGGTCTCCGGCGCGTCCGGCGTCGGCGCCACCGTCAACGCGTCCTCGCGCTCGACCACGCGCCGATTCGGGAACGAACGCGACGACACTCGATACGCTGCCACGTCCGGGCCCACGACGACGAACCGTCCGATGTACATACGAGAACGTGTATTCTCGGCGGCCTAATAGCCGTCGAAATATCCACGTTTGCGGCGTACTCCTGCTTGTGCTCGGTCGTCAGCAGATGTCGTTACGCTCGATGCTCGTCGTCGGGGTTCGCAACACTCATAAACGACAATCGCCTTCGAGAAAGTGCGAGCAGTCCCGTGGGGTAGTGGCCAATCCTGTTGCCTTCTGGGGGCAACGACGGAAGTTCGAATCTTCCCGGGACTATTCTCCTGCGACTTCTTTCGACCAGCTGTCAGTCCTCGACGGTCGGCTGGTCGATGCGGTCGAATTCGGCGCGCAGGCGGTCGTACTCGTTGTCGACGTCGTCGGCCTTGCTCTGGGCGTTCGAGACGTGTCGGTAGAGCGTGCTCCACTCCGCCTCGAGGTCGTCGAAGCGCGCGGCCAACGTCTGGAGTTTCGCCTGGATGTCCTCGGCTTGCTCGGAGAGCTTGCGCGCCCGCACGTCGGCCTTGATGAGTTCGAGTTTGTGGCCGAAGGTCAGCGGGGAGACGACCTGGACGCCGCGTTTCGTGTAGTCGCGGAGGAGGTCGTACTCCTCGGTGATGAGGTGGTAGTAGACGCTCTCGGAGGGGATGAACGCGAACGCGAAGTCCGCGGTGCCCTCGCTCGGCTGGACGTAGTCGCGCTCGATCTTCGCGAGCTGTTTGTCGACGTCCTGGCGGAACTGGCGGGCGTGGCGCTGGCGCTCGTCGTCCGCTGTGGCGTCGAGGACGCGCTCGTAGTTGTCGAGGGGGAACTTCGAGTCGATGCAGATGACGCCCGCGGCGGCCCGGACGTGGGCGTCCGGCGTCTTCCCGTCGACGACCTGCTGGCGGAGGCCGTACATGTCCGGCGGGAGGTGGTCACTGAGGAGGACGTCGAGTTGTTGTTCGCCGAACTCGCCGCGCGCCTGGGGGCTGCGGAGCAGCCGCTCGATGTCGCTGTGGAGGTCGTGCAGCTCGCCGGCGTGGGTTTCCACCTGATTGACGGCGCGGTCGAAGTCCATCTCGCGCCACGTCTCGCTGATCGCCGCCGACAGCTGGTCGGTGTCCACGCCGCCGCTGTGCCGGAGGTCGCGTCGGAGCCGCCAGACGGCGACGAGCACGACGAGCGCGACGACCAGCGCGGCACCGGACAGCACCACGTCGTTTGCTACCATGCGCGCCAATTGCGACGGGGACGGTAACACGTTTCCCCTCGCTGCCACCGGCGACGCGACGACTGCGCGTTCAGTCCCGGCTCCGCCAGTACCCTTGCGCGTACGCGCCGAGGAACATGCCGGCGACGCCCCACAGAATCGGGACGTTCCCGATGCCGAGGCTGGCGTACGCCGCGCCCGGACAGATGCCCGAAATCCCCCAGCCGACGCCGAAGACCACGCCGCCCACGACGACGTTCTGGTCGAGGCCCTTGAGGCGGCGGCCGTACGCCCGGCCGGTCAGCGGCGCGCGGTCGAGGAGTCGCGTCCCCACGAGGAACGCCAGCCCCGAGACGACGGCCGCGCCGCCCATCACGAACAGGAGGCCGAAGTCGTCGAACTGGAGGAAGTCGAGGACGACTTCGGGTTTCGCCATCTCGCTGACCGCCAGGCCCACGCCGAACACGAGGCCGCCCAGGAGGACGACCAGCAACACGAGCGGGCTCCGCTCGGCGTTGTCGGAACTCGGCCTGGACATCACGGGCTCACCCCTAGCGCCTGGACGAGTTGCGCGGTGCCGACGGCGAGCGCGAGGAACGTCGCGACGTTCACCAGCGAGGCGTCGGACAGCGACCCGACGCCACAGACGCCGTGGCCGGACGTACAGCCCTTGCCGACGCGCGTGCCGACGCCGACGAGGATGCCGCCGCCGAACAGTCGCCACCACTGGACGTCGGTCGTCCACGCGATGGTGCCCGAAGCGAGGGTGTAGGCGGCCGCGCCCGCGACGATGCCGAGCGTGAACACGACCCGCCAGTCCCGCGAGCGAACGTACTGCCCCTGGTTGAACCGCTCGACGCTGGAGACGTACGACAGCGTGGATTCGAGGAACGTGCTCGCGCCGGCGGTGATGCCGGTGCCGAAGTAGATGACTGCGGTGCCGAGACCGATGAGGAGGCCGCCGACGAGGTACTGGGTGACGCCCCGCGGGAACAGGTCGCCGGAGACCGCGAGCACGGCGGCCGGTTCCGGCGCGAGCAGTTCTGCGCCGACCATCTACGCGGCCGCCCCGCGGCCCGACACACGGTGCTTCCCGCCGCCGTTCGGCGAGCGGGGGTTCGGTCCACGCGCCGACGCACGGGAGTTCGGTCCTTGCCCCGATGCAGGGCGGTTCGACCCGCGTTTCGGCGCACGGCCGCTCGGCCCGCGTTCCGGCGGGATGCTCCGGCTGTCGGTGCTGGACGTCGTCATACCCGACGTGAGGCGGGGTGGGTGGATAACCTCGGGGGTCACGTCACCGGCTGCCGGCACGCCCGGGTCTACTTTCACTTTCACCCCGCGGCAGGATTCGGTACTTGTGGCGTACGCCCCTCAGCTGGCAGTAGGTGACTCATGGATGACCACACGACCGACGCGGGCTGGCGCGTCAAGTGCCCCCGCGGCCACACCCGGCTACGGCGGCAACGCGACGGCCGGTACTACTGCCGGAGCTGCGACCGGCACTACGACGACACCGACCTGCGGGGGTGACCGATGTCCGTAGACCCCCGCACGAACGCGGTGGCGAACGGCGCGCGCAGCGTTCTCCGCGCGAACCCGGACGCCACCGCGCGCCTGCCGTCGCCCGCCGAGGAGTACCGCCTCTCGACGCTCCCCGCGGAAGTCCGGAGCGTGTTCAAGCGGTTCCGCGAGCACGGGGTCATCGAGCGCGTCGGCCGCACCAGCGACGGCGCGAACACGTACCGGACCGACGCGGGCGCCTACGAGGTCGCGCGCGAAATCCGCCAGGACCGCGACACCCTGCCCTGCGGGCACGGCGGGATGCGGAACCTCCGCGGCGACGACTACACGTGCGGTAACCCGGACTGCGACGCCCGCTACGACCGCGAGACCGTCGCGGACGCGGTGTTCGCGTAACGTCTGACGCACGTCTGCTCTCCGCGGGCGCCGTTTCAACTGGAAAATAGCTGACAGCTAGGCGGTCGAACGCTCCCTCATGTAGTTCTATTCACAAAAAACGCGTCACTGCACCGGGGCCCAACCCCTTCGTTTCAACTGGAACGGTGCGTGGTACCGCTGCACTCACTCGTCTTCGAGGAGGTCCATCTCGTCGAGTTCGCGCTCGGGGTTGTACTCAGAGAGGTCGCCGTGCTCGAAGCCCGCACGCCCCGTTAGCTCGCCGAGAATCGCCTCCCGGGCGTCCTCGGGGGTGTCGTACTCCTCGGGAACCAGCCGGTCGAAGACGTCCGCCAGCGACTCCGTCTCGTTGGGCAGTTCGTCCCGGGCCGTGCTGTACGCCGCCTTCAGCGAACTCGCGTTCGTCGGATACTTCGACCCCTCGACGGCCGCCTCCACCGCCTGCAGTGTCCCCTCGACGCGCTCCGCGGGGTCGGGTTCGTGCTCGTCGGGGAACTCCTCGGTGTCCGTCTCGGGCACGTAGTTGTCGGGATCTTCGCTCATACGCACTGGTTCGACGTGTGGCACAAAATGAATGCCGGCCGAATTCTCCCGCCCGCTGACAGCCACGCCGCCCCTCACTTCTCGACGTCCAGCAGCGCCACGCGCTCCCGGACGACGCCGGCCAGGTCGCCGGCCGCCGCGTCCAGCTCCGCGTCGCTGACGTCGAAGAACGCCCGAATCGTCGCCGGATTCCCGTACACGCCGTCGCCGGTCAGGGCGTCGTCCGCGTCGAGGACGGTGGCGTCTTCGAGGACGTCGACGACGGCAGCCGCCGCGCCCGCTTCGTCGCCGACCGGGGCGGTCGCAGCGCCTCCGGAACCCTCGTCACTACCGCGGCCGTCACTGCCGGAGCCGCCGTCCACGACCACTACGACGTCCTGCTCGCCCTCGCCGACACCCATCTCCAGGGCCTGCCGGATCTGGCGGCGGCCCGCCGCGTACAACAGGATCTCGACGGCGCGGTCGCTGGCGACGTTCTCCCCGCGCTCGAACGCCCGGGTGGCGTGCTCGACGGCGGCCTCGAGGTGCCCGCGGTCCGCGACGTACGCAGCGTCGAACGCCTGCACCGCGCAGTCGTACTCGTCGCCCGGGAGCGCGGCGACGAACGCGTCGACGTCCGCGACGCTGGCCGTCCCCGCGACGAGCCTCACGAGAAGTCACCCAGGTTCGCCTGGCCGTCGCGTTCGGACTCCTCGGCCGCGGCGACCGTCTCCGCGTCGGCGTCCACCGCCGCCATCTCCGGGTCGGAGTGGCCGGCGTTCTCCAGGATGCGCTCGGCGGTCCGCCTGCGTCCCCGCACGGCGCCCAGCACGACGCTCTTGTCGGCGTCCCGGAGGTCCGCCCGCGACTCGATGCCCGCCTCGTAGAGCCGCCGCGCGCGCTTCCGGCCGACGTTGCGCACACCCGCCAGGTCCAGCAGCTCCTCGCGCACGCCGTACTCCACGCGCTTCCTGGCTTCCCGGACCGCCGTCGCGCACTCCACGTCGAGTTCGCCGGCGAGCCGCTCGGCGGCGTGCAGCAGCCAGTCGGCCGTCTCGACCTTCCCCCGGATGTCGCCGGGACCGACGTCGTAGCGCTCCGCGATGCGGTCCTCGTCCAGCTCCGACGCCCAGTCCTCCAGGAGCTTCGCCGTCTTCAGCGCGGACAGCCAGTCCTCCCAGTCGGCCTCCTCCTCGCGGGGCGCGCGCCCGAGGAGCTCGGTCTCGCGCTCGTACGCCAGTTCGGTGTACCGCTCGCGGTCCCCCGACCGCAGGTAGAGCTCGTACATGTCCGGCGTCCGGCTCACCAGGTGGAAGAGCCCGAACGGCGTCGGGTCCGCGTTCGCGTCGCCGTCGTCGGGGTTCGCGGTGCCCGCGTCGTCAGCGGTCAGTTCGCTGGCCGTCTGGAAGCCCGCGTCCGTCGGGTCGCCGGTCGCGCGATTCGCGCCGCCCCCGCCGTTCGCACTCGCCGACGGTCGTGCCGCGTCCCGGAGGCCGTTCACGAGCGTCGCCGCGCTCATCGGGTCGACGTACAGCCGGCTGACAAGGTGGCCGGTGCTGGTCGCGCGCAGCACGCCGTCCTCGCGCTCCACGAACTCGTTGCGGTCGAGGTACGCGAGCACGTTCCGCGCGACGTCCCGGAGCCGCGCGGGGTCGTCGGTCTGCGTGGCGTACAGCGTCTCCCCGAGGAACTCGTGGAGCGCCTCCTCCGTCGTCGTGAACCCCGTGGCGATGGCGGCCAGCACGTGCGTGCGCAGCGCGGGCTCGGCCGCGAGTTTCGACTGCACCGGCTCGGGGTCGGCGTAGATGTAGCGGTCGAACAGCTCCTCGAGTTCGTCGTGGCTGCTCGCCAGCAGGACGGCCTCCCCGTAGGGGTCGCGGCCGGGCCGGCCCGCGCGCCCGAACATCTGGTGGACTTCCAGCACCGAGAGCGGCTGCATCCCGCCCGCGGTGCCGTCGTAGCGCTGCCAGTCCCGCACCACGACCCGCCGGCTCGGCGTGTTCACGCCCGCCGCCAGCGTCGGCGTCGCCGACACCACCTTGATGGCGCGGTCCCGGAACGCGTCCTCGACGAGTTCGCGGTGCTCGCGTGCGAGGCCCGCGTGGTGGAACGCCGCGCCCTGCTCGACGGCGTCCGCGAGGTCCTCGCTGGTCTCGGTGTCGCTGACGCCCCGAATCTCGTCGGCGACCGACTGGAGGCGCTCCCGCTCGTCGTCCGTGATGCCGTTGGTCGTCACGTCCGCGAGGCGTCGCGCCGCCGCCTCCGCGTTCCGCCGCGAGTTCACGAACACGAGCGTCGACCCCTCGTCCTGGAGCGTGTCCTCGACGATGGCGGCGGTCTGGCTGTCGCTGCGCCCCGTCGAGAGTTCTTCCTGGGTGCCGTCGTCGTAGTGGACCGCCTGCCCGTAGTGGACGCCCGTCCGCAGGTCGATTGGGCGCCACTCGGAGTCCACGAGTTCGGCGTCCAGCCAGTCCGCGATCTCGTCGGCGTTCCCGACCGTCGCGGACAGCGCCACGACCTGGAGGTTCCGGACGCGCTGGCGGAGTTTCGCGAGCGTCACCTCCAGCGTCGGCCCGCGGTTCTCGTCGTCCACGAGGTGGACCTCGTCCGCGACCACGCAGGAGAGGTCGTCGATCCAGCCGGCGCCGTTGCGCACCAGCGAGTCCACCTTCTCCGAGGTAGCGACGATGACGTCGTTGTCCGCCAGCCGCGACCCGTCGTCCTGGTAGTTCCCCGTCGAGACGCCCACGGAGAGGCCGAACTGCTCGAACTCCTCGAACTCCGTTGCCTTCTCGCCGGCGAGCGCGCGCAGCGGCACGATGTACAGCGCCGTCCCGCCGCGCTCGACGGCCGACAGCATCGCCAGCTCCGCGATCAGCGTCTTCCCGCTGGCGGTCGGCACGCTCGCCACGAGGCTCTCGCCTTCGGCGACGCCGGCCTCGACGGCCTCGCCCTGCGGGGGGTAGAGTTCCTCGATGCCCTCCGACTGGAGGTAGTCGGCGACCCCATCGGGGAGGCCCGACACGTCCGCGACTTTCATTGGACAGGGATAGGCTCGTCCCGCGGTTTAAACTGTCGCACGCCCCGGTAGCTGTGGCCGCTGCGCGTGGTACTCTGGACACGTCTGTCGGTGTTGGGTTCGAAGTCAGGTCGAACGCCCGTGCGCAGTCGCGGTTGTTGCACCTGCTTCGGTCGAACACGTCCCCGGCAACGATTTACCCGCGGGGGTGCCAGGGGCCTGTATGCGAATCGAGTTCGACCGGGACGTCTGCATCGGGATGTTCCAGTGTGTCGCGGAGTGGGACGCCTTCGACGAGGACACGGACGCGGGGAAAGCCGTCCTGCAGGACAGCGAGGAAGTCGAGGACGACCTGTTCGCCCGCGAGGTGCCAGAGGACGCCGAACTGGACGCGAAGTTCGCGGCACGCGCGTGTCCCGTGGACGCCATCGCGGTGTACGACGACGACGGCGAACAGCTGATCCCCTGAACCCGGCGCTGGCAGTTCTCCCGGCGCTCTGTTCCGCGTACGGTGGCTCGCCCGGCCAAATATTTATGGTAACAAATAGCATACTTCACGTTGTCATGTGCCACCACTGGGAGGAGCTCCCGGTCGAGGAACTGAACGCGGAGACCGAACTCGAAGCCGAGGACAGCGACGAACTCGAACAGGAAGTCGCGCCCGCGTGACAGCCCGACTGTCGGTGCACCGCTCCCGAAGCAGCGCACAGCGACTCGCAGCAACTGTTCGTCGGTGCGTACGCGGAGCGTTCGCCGTCACTCGGTGACTGCCTCGGCCTCGATTTCCACGACGAGGTCGTCGTCGATGAGCCGGTTCACCTCCACCATCGTCGCCGCCGGCCGCACGTCCCCGAAGGCCTCCTCGTGTGCGCGACCGACGGCCTCCCAGTCGTCGATGTCGGTGACGAACAGCCGCGTCCGCACGACGTCCTCCAGTGACGCTCCGGCCTCGCGGAGTGCCTCCCCCACGAGGTCGATGGCGTGAACGGTCTGCTCGTAGGGGTCGCCCGGCGCGACCACGACCCCGTTCTCGTCGGTCGCCGTCGTCCCCGCGACCCGCACCTCCTCACCGGTGCGGACGGCCCGCGAGTACCCGACGCGGTCCTCCCAGTCTGTACCGGAGCGAACTCGTTGCACGACTGCCAGTCGTCCCACCAACAGAAAAACGTCCGGGCGGCCCGGTGCAGCGCTACGCGATCTTCTCGTACTGCTCGCTGAGCTTCTCGGCGGCCTCGCCGAGCTGGTCGCGCTCGTACTCCGTGAGGTCCCACTCCACGACCTCCTCGACGCCGTTCGACCCGAGCTTCACGGGGACGCCGAGGCCGACGTCGTCGAGACCGAACTCGCCGTCCAGCACGAGGCTGCCGGGGAGAACTTCCCCGGTGTCCCGGAGGATGGCCTCGACCATGTGCGCGACGCCGGTCGCCGGCCCCCACTGCGTGGCGCCCTTCTTCTCGATGACGTTGATCGCGGACGTCTGGAGTTCGCTCAGGATCTCCTCCTTCTCGTCGTCGCTGAACTCGGGGTCCGCGCCGTTCACGCGCACCTTCGAGAACACGGGCACCTGGGCGTCGCCGTGCTCGCCGAGGATGGTGGCTTCGACGTTCTGGACGGGCGCGTCGAAGCGCTGGCCGAGCACGTACCGGAAGCGTGCGGAGTCCAGGCGGCCGCCGAACCCGACGACCTTGTGGCGGTCGCGGTCGCCCGACTCGTAGAGGTGGCGGTTCAAAAGGTCGACGGGGTTCGACGTCGTCACGGTGACGAAGTCGTCGTTGTGTTCGGCCAGCGAGGAGCCGATGTCCTCCATGATGGGTGCGTTGTCGCCCGCGAGGTCGATGCGCGTCTGGCCCGGCTGGCGGGGGATGCCCGCGGTGATGACGACGACGTCCGAGCCAGCGGTGTCCTCGTAGGTTCCCTGGGAGACGTCGGTGTTCGAGTCGTAGGCGACGCCGTGGTTCGCGTCCGCGGCCTGCCCGATGGTCTCGTCTTCCTTGTCCGGGATGTCGACGAACACGAGTTCGTCGGCGACGTCGCGGAGCGCGAGGTTGTAGCCTGCGGCGGCGCCGACGGTGCCGGCGGCCCCCACGATGCTGACTTTCGTCATATCACGTAAATCACCGCTGGGGAGTCCGTTAAGCGCTTCGATGACTCCAGTACAGCGGGAACCGGAGCGCCCGACGACTGTCGAACGCCGCGTCGACGAGCGTCGGCGATGCCGGCGGGCCGGGTCGGGGGTGGCGCGTCGCGAGTCGTCCCGCAGGGTTTTCGAGGCCTGCCGACCTTCGTACACCCATGAGCGACACGGACGACGGCTTCGACGAGGAGGCCGTGCGGCGGGAACTCCGGGAGAAGTACGAGGACGACGACCGCGAGGAGACCGAGCGCATGAGCGAACTCCTCCTGAAGGGCGCGACGATGACCAACCAGCACTGCGACGCCTGCGGCACGCCCATCTTCCGGTACGACGGCCAGGCGTTCTGCCCGAACTGCCAGCACGAGTACGAGCAGGCGCAGGGCCAGGCCGACCAGCGGACCCAGGCCGACCAGCAGGGCCAGGCCGACCAGCAGGGCCAGCCACAGCAGCCCGCAGCGTCCGGCGACGAATCCGCGAGTGCCGACGACGCCCCGCCGGCCGCCGAGAGCGCGGCCGAAACGGCCGGGAACGCCCAGCCGGGGACCGAGCACGCTGCGCCCGACGCGGGCCGCCGACAGCCGCCGTCGCAGGCCGACCGCACGGGTGGCGACGCGAGCGACCGGAACCCGCGGGCCCGAGACCAGGCCCCGCGGACGAGCCAGGTCGAGCAGGGCGGCGCGTCGAACGCCACGCCGGTGGTGACGGGCGAGGGCGCCGACGCGCTCGACGCCTCGATTGCCGCGCTCGCGCGTCGCGCCGCCGGCAGCGACGACCCGCGGCGCGCCCGCGAGTACCTGGGAGCCGCGCGGGAGGCCGCCGAAGCGCTCGCGGCGCTCCGCCGCAACGAGTAACCGGCGCCCACCAACACTCACGCACGTACTCACATGGACATTCTCACGCCAGTCGACGGTTCCGACTGCAGTTTCCGCGCACTCGGGTTCGCAACGGAGCTTGCGGACCGCTACGACGGCACCGTCGACGTCGTGCACTTCGCCGAAGCCGAATCCGCGGCCACCGACGCTGTCCTCGACCGCGCACAGCGCGTCCTCGACGCCCAGGACGTCGACACCGACCCGGAAGTGAGCACCGACCTCGAACCCGAGTTCCGGCCCAGCGACCGCGTCGGCGAGGACATCCTCGACCTCGTCGAACGCCGCGGCTACGACCACGTCGTCATGGGGCACAGCGGGGCGGGCGCGCTCGAACGCGCCATCCTCGGGAGCACCGTCGAGACCGTCGTGAACGCCGATCGCGTGCCCGTGACCGTCGTCCCCTGAGAACGGCCGAGCGACGCTGCTCACCAGCAAACCAGACACAGAACCGAGTGTAGTTTCGCCGCCGGCAGTCCCGTCAGTCGCCCGCCCCGGAGCCGTGCGGCTGTCAGTCTCTCCAGTTGCCTGGTCCGGGGTGGTGCGGCTGTCAGTCCGGCCGGTAGTCGGTCGCGACGACGTCCCGAATGCGTTCGGCGGTCACGCTGCCGACGCCGTCGGCGTCCTGCAGGTCGTCCTCGTCGGCGGTCATCACGGCTTCGACGCTCCCGAAGTGGTCCAGTAGCGACTGCGCGGTGACCGGGCCGATGTCCGCGATGGAGGAGACGACGTACTCCTGTTGCTCGCCGAGCGTCTTCGCGGCCTTCTCGCCGTGCGCGCTCACCTCACGGTCGTTGGCGGTCTGCTCGCGCTCGGCGATAGTCCGAATCATCCCGGCGGTGTCGTCCTCGCCGCGCGTGTGCACGACGCTGACGCCCCAGTCGACGGCCAGCGACGCCAGCGACGCCCGGATCGCGTTCGGGTGGACGTTGCGCTCGGCGAACAGGTCGCCGTCGCCCTCCAGCAGGAGGACCGGCCGCGTGTAGTGGCGCGTGAGGTCCTTGGCCTGCTCGAACAGCGACCGGTCGCCGCCCAGCAGCGTGTCCATGAAGTCCGCATGCGTCTTGCGCTCGACGGCGACGCGGTCCGAGAGCACGTAGTCCCCCACGGACAGCGTCTCCAGGCGCGTCTCCACGTCCCCGCGCTTCGAGAGGTCGCGGGCGATGTTCGAGTCGAGTTCGCGCTGGTCGACGACCACCTCGACGGTCTCCCCGTCGCCGCTGGACGCCCGCGCCGCCACGCCGTCGTCGTCTTCGCTGCCGTCGACGTCCTCGGGGTCCGGCGCGTCGAAGTCCGTCAACCCAGCCTGCGACTCGTCGGGGTCGGCGCTGGTGGGTTCCGCAGTGGCGGTTTCGGCGCTCGTGTCCGCCTGGCCGTCCTCGACTGCCACGTCGGCCGCCGCTTTTTCGTCCGCCTCCGCTTTCTCCGGTCCTCCCGCCTCATCTTCCTCCGCTTCTGCCTCGTCTTCTTCCGCCTCAGCCTCGCCGCCGGCGTAATCGTCCAGCGCCTGCTGGTCGCCGCCGAGGTCGGTCTCGAGTTCGTCTGCCACGTCTTTCAGCGAGCGCAGTTCATCCTCCATCTCCTGTTCGCGGCGCCGCGAGATCCAGAAGTACGCCTCGTCGCGGGTGTCCTCGGCCATCAACACGATCACGCGCCCCTCGGTCTGGCGGCCGGTCCGCCCCTTCCGCTGGACCGAACGGATGGCGGTCGGCACCGGTTCGAAGAACAACACGAGGTCGACCTCCGGGACGTCCAGCCCCTCCTCGGCGACGCTCGTCGACACCAGCACCTCGAACTCGCCCTCGCGGAACTCCTCGAGGGTCTCGCGTTGCTCCGTCTGGGTCATCCCGTCGCTCCCGTCGGCGTCCCCCTGGCCGACGAACCGCCGCGTGTCGAAGTGGCCGCCGAGGAACTCCGTCAACGCCTCCGCGGTGTCCCGGGACTCGGTGAACACGATGACGCGCTCGCCGCCCTTGATCCCGAGCGTCTCCGCCAGCAGCATGCGCGCGCGCCGGAACTTCGGGTGGAGGCCGTCGAAGTCGTCGGCCCGCCGCATCGCCTCCTTGACCTTGGGCTCGGAGACGAGGCGCTGGCTGGCCTTCGACGCGCCCGAGGAGTTGGCGGCGTTGCGCTGGCGCTCGAAGTACCTGCGTACGGACTCCACGCTCTGGGTCTCGACGAGTTCGACGGCGCGCCGCAGCTTCATCACTTCCGCGTGCACCGACATCCCCTGGTAGCCCTCGCTCTGGTCGTTGTCGATGAGCTCCTGGAGTTTCGCGCGGATCTTGTTCAGGTCCTTCTGGGAGACGTCCGGGCTCGAGACCCGCGTCACGCCGAGATCGCGGAGTTTCTCCAGGCGGTCCTCGATGACCTCGTTGATCGCGTCCCGCACCTCCAGAATCTCCTCGGGGAGTTCGATGCGCTCCCACTGGACGTCCGTGTCGTACGTGTGTTCGCCGACGTCAGCGTCGTCCTCGGTCATCACCTCGACGTTCGACACGCCGAGGTTCTCGCAGACCGTCCGGATGTCCTCCTCGTTGCCACCGGGGGACGCCGACATCGCCGTGACGAGCGGGTTCGCGGCGTCGGCGTGGTAGCGCTCCGCGATGTACGTGTACGCGTAGTCGCCGGTCGCGCGGTGGCACTCGTCGAACGTGCAGTGCACGACGTCACGCAGGCTCACGCGCCCGCCCACGAGGTCGTTCTCCACGACCTGCGGCGTCGCCACCACCACGCGCGCGTCGTTCCACATTTCGGCGCGATCCTCGGGTCGCGTCTCCCCGGTGAACACGACGATCTCGTCGTCCGGAACCGTCAACGCCTCCCGGTAGAACGCGGCGTGTTGCTCGACCAGCGGCTTCGTCGGCGCGAGCAGCAGCGACTTCCCGCCCGCGTCGTCGGCCAGCCGGTACGCCGTCACCAGCAGGCTCACTGTCGTCTTCCCCAGCCCGGTCGGCAGGCAGACGAGCGTGTGCGCTCCGCGGGCGGCCGCCGCCAGCTTGAGCTGGTACTGTCGGGCCTCGATGACGCCGTCTGTCAGCATCGGGTGGTCGACGTGCGCGGACTCCGGCATTCGCACCGAGGTACGTCGCTCTCGCGGTTAAGGGTTCGCGTATCGGGGTGAAAGTGAACGTGTGCCGTCGCTGTCTCCTGTGATTGTCCTGCGTGGAAAGCCCCGGCGCGCTCGCGGATACAGCGTCAAAACAGGCCGCAACGGACTCAGCCGACCGTCGTGACCAGCCACATCGCGGCCGCGGCGCCGAGCGGAATCGTCGCGTTGTCGTCGATGACGTAGCCCCTGATAATGGGCGTGGCGCCGTCCGCGATTGTCGCGGCGAGCGCGCCCGCGGCGGCCGCGCCCAGGGGGACGTCCAGCAGGGTCGCGATGGCCAGACAGACGCCGAACGTCGCGATCAGCACCCAGGTGCGTTTCCGGCCGAGGCCGCCCGTCGAGAGGTAGCCGCTGAACGGATCCGCGAGCGCCAGCATCAACACCGCGGGCACGGCGATCACCGGCTCGAACAGCCAGATGGTGGCGCCGTAGGACAGCACGTACAGCGCGTAGCCCGCCGGGTTGTTCTGCTCGTACTCGCGGGTGAGGCGGTCGTAGATCCACCAGGAGACGTAGCCGGAGAGCCGCAGGGATTCCAGCACGACGACGACCACCGCGCCGGCGACGAGCAGCCACTGGAACCACGTCCACGGGAGGAGGCCGGCCTCGTACGCCAGCGGTGGCACTGCGCCCGTGGCGTGCACGAGCCGCCGGCTGAGTTCGCTCACAGGTCCTCGAAGTCGCGGTCGCTCCCGGTGAGCGAGGGCAGCACGTCCGCGAGGTCGTCGACGTCGACGCGGACCTGGTCGGTGGAGTCGCGGTCCCGCAGCGTCACCGTGTCGTCCTCGAGGGACTCGTAGTCCACGGTGACGCAGTACGGCGTCCCGACCTCGTCCTGGCGGCGGTACCGCCGGCCGATGTTCCCGGAGTCGTCGTACGTCACCGAGAGGCCGGCCTCGCGGAGGTCAGCCGCGACGTCCTGCGCGCGCTCGCCGAGGCCGTCCTTGTCCATCAGCGGGAACACGCCGACCGTCGTGGGCGCGACTTCCGGCGGCAGGCGGAGGACGCTGCGGGTCTCCCCCTCGACTTCGTCCTCGTGGTAGTTGTGCGCGAGCACCGTGTAGACGGCGCGCCCGACGCCGAACGCCGGTTCGACGACGTGGGGCACGACGTGGCGGCCGGACTCGGTGACTTCCTCCACCGAGAACCCCGTCTTCTCGGTCGGGACGGTGTACTCGTCGCCCTCGACTTCGACGGTCACCTCGTCGTCGTCGAACGCCGCGCGGTCGCGTTCGGCGAGTTCCTCGAGGGCGTCCGCGACGTCGGCCGCGTCGCCGCCGAACTCCGGCCCGAGGTACGACATGTCCGGGTCGACGGTCGCGCGCTCGACGGTCTTCGGTTCGTCGTACTGCTTGAACACGGTGAACGTGTCGTCGGCGTGCTCGGCGTGCTTCGAGAGGTCGTAGTCCGTCCGCGACGCGACGCCCTCAAGTTCCACCCAGTCGCCGCCGATCTCGCTCTCGGCGTCCCAGCAGTCCGACGCGTAGTGCGCGAGCTCGCCGGGCAGGTGCTGGCGGAACCGGAACCGGTCCATGTCCACGCCCACGCGCTCGAACCACTCCTTGGAGCGCGCGAGGAAGTACGCCACCCACTCCCCGCGCACGACGCCCTCCTCGAGGGCTTCCTGGGGCGTGAGGTGTACGTACTCTTCGCCGTCGGCCGCCTGGGCGTCCGCCGGGTACAGCGGCAGGTCGACGTCCGCCACCCGGTCGAGGTCGGGGCCCTCGCCCTCGGGGTCGACGAAGTACTCCAGTTCCGCCATCGTGAACTCGCGAGCGCGCACGAGCGCGTTCCGCGGACTGATCTCGTTGCGGTAGCCCGCGCCGATCTGCGCGACGCCGAACGGCAACTGCTCGCGGGCGTACTCCTTGAGGCGCGGGAACTCCGTGAACATCCCCTGGGCGGTCTCCGGGCGCAGGTAGCCGGGCTGGCCCGACCCCGGGCCGATGGTCGTGTCGAACATCAGATTGAACTCCTCGACCGGCTGGCCGGCCAGCGGAGCGCCACAGGACGGACACGCCAGGTCGTGGTCGGCGATGATGTCCTCGACCTTCTCGGTGGGATAGGTCTCGGCGTCCTCGATGTCCGTCTCGTCCTCGACGACGTGGTCGGCGCGGTGGCTCTCGCCGCACTCCGCGCACTCCACGAGCATGTCGTCGAAGCCGTCCAGGTGGCCCGACGCCACGAACACGGGCTCGGGGGTCACGGTCGGCGAGTCGATCTCCATGTTCCCCTCGCGGGTGACGAAGCGGTCCCGCCACGCGTCCTCGACGTTGCGCTTCAGCGCAGCGCCCTCCGGCCCGTACGTGTAGAACCCGGAGACGCCGCCGTAGGCCTCGTTCGCCTGGAAGAAGAAGCCGCGCCGGCGCGCGAGTTCCCGCAGCTGTTCAGTCATCGATGAGCCCTGCCAGCAGGTCGACGTCCCGCACGATGCCGACGAGGCTGTCGCCGGACACCAGCGGCACCTGTTCGACGTCGCTGGTCAGCATCGTCTGTGCGACCTCGCGGGCGTTCCGGCGACCAGTCACCGACACCACGTCGCTGGTCATGAACTCCCGCACGGGCGCGGCCGGAATTTCGACGTTCCGCGTCGGCAGGTACCGCGATCCGATCGCCTTGATGGACTCCCACTTCCAGTCGTCGTCGTCGTCCGCGATGGAGTCCCCGGTCTCGTCCTCGCCCTCGACGACGCGAGCCACCTCGATGATGTCGACCTCGGTGAGCACGCCGGCCATGTCGCCGTCGTCGCCGAGCACGAGCGCGTACGGCACGTTCGCGTACGAGATCTCTCGTTCCGCGACCGTTAGCGGCGTCCCCGTCCAGACCGTGTTGACGTCCGCTCGCGCGAGTTCGCCGACGTCCGTGTCGCCGTCCTTCTCGCCGTCTGCGATGGCACGCACCACGTCGGTCACGGTGATGATGCCCTCGAGGCGGCCGTCCTCGACGACCGGGACGCGGCGGGTTCCCTCCTCGAGCATCAGCCTGGTGACGTCCTTGACGGAGGCGTCCGTCGTCGTCGTCGGCACGTCCCGCATCAGCATCGCGAGCTGGTCCTCCTCGGGGTGTTCGATGAGGTCGTCCCGCGAGATGAGTCCGCGATACTGTTCCCCGTCGGCGGACGGTTTCACAACGGGTACAGAGGAGAACGCCCGCTCCTGGATGTACTCGAGAATGTCGTCCCGCGTCCCCGGCAGTTCTACCGACACCACGTCTGCACGGGGCGTCATCGCGTCAGCGACGTTCATGTAGGCCGAATACTTTCCCCATGCATTTGTAGGCTACGACACCGCGTTATCGGCTCACAGCCCTCAAATGTGCTTTACCTGTGCGGGGTCGTCGGGCAGCTCGTCGGCGCGCGGGAAGAACTTCCGGTATCCCTCGTGGTGGAACGCGCCGTATCGCGTCCCGTCCAGCGTGCGGACGAACGTGTACATCTCGCCCTCTTCGCGGGCGGCGTACGCGCACATGGTTTCGTCCCGCAGCGGGTACGCGCCCGCCAGCAGGATCGTGCGCTCGGCGTCGGGGTCGTTCAGTTCGAGGACGACGAACGCGTCCGAGGCCGCCTCCCCGCGGTAGATGTCGTACTCGGGGTAGTCGCCCGCCTCGAAGGCCGCCTGGAACTCCTCGGCGTGGTTGTCTGCGATGACGAACTCGAGGCCGTACTCGCCGTCCGTGTCGTTCGTGTCCCGGCCGATGGGGCCGGCGTCCACGGCCGCAATGGCGGTCACGTCCTTCCCGTCCTCGCGGTGTTTCTCGGCGAGGGCGTCGAGGTCGTCGAGGGTCTGCTGCCAGGCGTCTTTCTTCAGTTGCGAGTTGGCGGCGTACTGCTCGGCTCGCTCCTCCGTGTCGCGAGCTTCCTCCGCTTCGGGCGGGAGTTCTTCGTCGCTCCCGGTGTCGCTGAGGTCGTCTTCCATACTACCGCGTTGTCCACTCTCACTCAAGAGCCTTCTGTAGCCGACCGCTCGAAAGTCACTCCAGCCGTTTCTGGAGGCGCCTGCTCCCCGGAAGTCCAGACGTGACCGAACCCGGCCCTGGAGGTGGCCGGACCGTTGGCCGCGTGAGAAGCGACCCGAACGCTATCGTCACAGAACGGTGGGAGAGGACGCGGACCGTGACTGCGCGTGTCCGCTCGCTACGGGCCGACGCCGAACGCCTGCTCGAGGACGACGGACGTCGCCAGCATCACGACGGCCGCGAAGAACACTCGCGCACCAGTGGAGAGGCGTTTTTCGTCGGGAATCTGGCGGAAGCGGGCCGGCGGCAAGCGCTGGGCGAGCCGCTGGAACTTCGTGTCCGGGCGCTTCGACGGCGAGTCCACCAGGGCGTCGAACATCTTCGACTCCTTCTGTTCCTTCCAGGCGGCCTTCGGCCACAGCATCACCGTCCCGTACCCGAACGCCAGCCACCCGAACACGAACAGGCCGTACTTCACGGCGGGCGCCACCGCCGCCCCGACAGCGAGGCCGACGACGGCCGACACGCCGGCGAACAGCGCCGTCGTGGCGATTGCGTACGACACCGCGTCGAACACCTGGCCGACCCTGTCGGGGTCGGCCTCGGGGACGCCCGACGTCCCAGACTGACTCCGCGGGTCCGGCATCCCCACGGACTCGGACTCGTCGGGTTCGTCCGGTGCCGAGGGGTCGAGCATCGTCAGCGCTCGTAGCCGTGGCTCTCGATGTAGTCGAGGGTTCCCTCGTGCTCGTCGCGGTGCCGGTGGCAGTGACTCGTCCGGCCGGAGTCACCGACGGGGAGGTTCTCGGGGACCTCCTGTTCGCAGACGCTGCCGAACTCCGCCTCGAGTTCCTCCCGGGCGGACTGCAGGTCGTCGCGCCGGACGTGCTCGACTGCGCTGTCGATGTGCTGCTGGACGTCACTCGGGACGTCGAGCTCGCCGAAGGCCTCCTCGAGGACCTCCTCGATGTCCATCCCGCGCGTCTCCAGGCCGAGCAGGTCGCGGAGACGCTGCCGGACGCTCTTGGAGAGGTCGCCGCGGTCCCGTAGGACCGACCGGAAGATCTCGATGCCCTCCCAGACGTCGTGGTCGAGGTCCTCGTACTGCTCGGGGCGGATTTTCAACGGACACCGCGTGCTGAATACGCATCCAGATGGCGGGTCGCGGGGGCTCGGCGGGGTCCCGCGCAGCGTCATCCGACTCTTCTCGAGGGTCGGGTCCGGTTCGGGAATCGCTGACAACAGCGAGTTCGTGTACGGGTTCGCGGGCTCGTCGAAGATGGCGTCCGTCGGCCCGAGTTCCATGATGTTCCCGAGGTACATCACCGCCACGCGGTCGCAGATGTGCTCGACGACCGAGAGGTCGTGGGCGATGATGAGGTAGGTCAGTCCGAACTCCTCCTGGAGGTCGTTCAGGAGGTTCAGGATCTTCGCCTGCACGGAGACGTCCAGCGCGGACACTGGCTCGTCCAGCACGAGGAAGTCCGGTTCGAGTGCGAGCGCGCGGGCGATGCCGACGCGCTGGCGCTGCCCGCCGGAGAACTGGAACGGGTACCGGTAGTAGTGGTCCTCCTTCAGACCGACGATGTCCAGTAGTTCGCGGGCGCGCTGGCGGCGATCCGTCGGCGTCTTCCAGTTGTGGACGTTCAACGGCTCCTTGACGATCTCGCCGACCGTCATCCGGTCGTTGAGGCTGCCGTCCGGGTCCTGGAAGACCATCTGGACGTTCTGTCGCCACTCCTTGAGGTTCTTGCCGGACAGCGTCGTGATGTCGGTGCCGTCGTAGCGTACTTCCCCGGCAGTCGCGGACTCCAGTTGCATCAGCGTCCGCCCGAGCGTGGACTTCCCACAGCCGGACTCGCCGACAAGACCGAGGGTCTCGCCGCGGTGGATGTCGAAGCTCACGCCGTCGACGGCCTTCACGGGGTTGCCCCCGAGCAGGCCGCCCTCGGACCCGTAGTAGGTCTTCAGGTCGTCGACTTCCACGAGCACTTCGCCAGTCGGTTCGGCCACGACGCCTTCTCGGCTTTCCTGGTAGAGAGACATTACTCAGACACCTCCGACCCAGCCTGCTCGTCGCGGGACTGGTGTAGCTTCACGGCCTCGTTCTGCGGGACGTCCTCGGGGTACAGCAGGCAGGCTGCCTGGTGGTCCTGGGTCTGGTCGTCTACGTCGACCTGCACCGGATGGACCTGCTCGCAGTCGTCGAAGGCCTTCGGGCACCGCGGCGCGAACCGGCAGTACGTCGCGGGTTCGTTCGGCGTCGGCACCTCGCCCTCGATGGTCGCGAGGTCCGTCCCGCGTTCGTTGCGACTCGGGATGCTCTCGAGCAGCCCCTCCGTGTAGGGGTGTTTCGGGTTCGCGAACAGCTCCTCGACGGGCGCGGACTCGACCATCTCGCCCGCGTACATCACGTTCACGCGGTCGCTGATCTCGGCGATGACGCCCATGTCGTGGGTGATGAACATGATGCCGAGGTTGTGTTCGGTCTTCAGGTTCTCGAGCAGTTCGAGAATCTGGGCCTGGATGGTCACGTCCAGGGCCGTTGTCGGCTCGTCACAGATGAGCAGGTCGGGGTCGCAGGCCAGCGCCACGGCGATGACCGCGCGCTGGCGCATCCCACCTGAGAACTGGTGGGGGTACTCTTTGAGCCGTCGCGGCGCGTCCGGGATGCCGACGTCCTCGAGGAGGGTGATCGCCTCCTGCGTGGCCTCCCGGCCGCGCATGCCCTGGTGGAGTCGCAGCGACTCCTTGATCTGGTTCCCGATGGTGTAGACGGGGTTCAGCGACGACAGCGGGTCCTGGAACACCATCGCGATCTCGCCGCCGCGATACTGGCGCCACTGCTCGTCGGACTTCCCGACGAGGTTTTCGCCCTTGTACCGGATCGACCCGCCGACGATGCGGCCGGGCGTCTCCACGAGCCCCATGATGGAGCGGGCGGTCACGGACTTCCCGGAGCCGGACTCGCCGACGATGCCGACGGACTCGCCGCGGTCGATATCGAAGCTCACGCCGTCGACGGCGCGAATCGTCTCCTTGTCGGTGAAGAACGCGGTCTGGAGGTTGTCGACCTCCAGCAGCGCTTGCTGGTCGGCGCGCTGGTCGTCTGCGTACTCGGACTGACTCATCAGCCACCACCCCCGGCGGCCGCGGCTTCACCAGCCGCGTCGTCGCCGCCGGTCTTCGGGTCGATGGCGTCGCGGATGCCGTCACCGAGCGCGTTGAAGCCGAGCACGAGCGCGCTGATCATCAGGCCGGGGATGATGGAGATGTGCCAGGACTGGGTGGTGACCAGCGACTGGCCGGCGGCGATGAGCCGCCCCATCTCTGGAGTCGGCGCGGTCACGCCGAGCCCCAGGAACGCCAGGCCCGCGGCGCCGATGATGTACCCGCCCAGGGACATCGAGAGGTAGATGAGCAGGTAGCCGATGACGTACGGCGCCACGTGTTTCTTCACGATGCGCCACGGGCGCTCACCGAACCCTTTCGAGGCCATGACCCACTCGTTCTCGACGATCTGGAACGCCGGGCCACGCACCGCGCGCCACAGCCCCATCCACCCCCATATGCCGAACAGGAAGGCGATGATGAACGCGCCGCTGTAGATGTTCGCGACCCAGTGGTCTGCTAGCACCGTCACGAGCATGATCAGCACCAGCAACCGCGGCATCGCCATGAACGCGTCACTGGCGACGACTGTCGCGAGGTCGACGATGCCCTTGTAGTAGGCGGTCAGCAGCGCCAGCGACAGCGCGATGCCGCCGGCCAGCGCGGACGCGAAGATGCCGATGAACAGGGAGATGCGCGCGCCGTAGGCGGTGAGCGTGAACATGTCCTTCCCGTTCGTGAACGTCCCCGTCGGGTGGAACCGGTCGTACTCGTCGTAGGACCACAGGCCGAAGTTCCCCTGGACGCCCTCGGACATGGACAGCAGGTTCGCCTGGCCGGCGGTGGTCTCCATCACCTGGTCGGCGTCCTCGTTGTAGTACTCGATGTTGTGGCTGTACGGGTCCATGATGTTCTGCTCCATGGTCGTCGGGCTGACGGTCGGCGCGAACATCGCCATGACGACGAACGCCATCACGAGCACCAGGCCGAATTTCCCCCAGTTGTGGCCGCGGAACCGGTCGATCATGTCGTCCGCGGGCGTCCAGTCGGCGTAGCGGTAGTGGCGACGGAACACCATGTAGCCGCGCCAGACCCAGTAGAACGTGAACATCGCGTACGCGTAGACGAGCGCGACGCGGACGAGCCACGCGTACGCCGGTTCGAGGCCGAGGAAGGTCCCTTCCCAGCCGCCGCCAGCGACGCGGTGGCCCTGGTTGGGAATCCACTCGCGGGAGAGCAGCGTGGGGAGGTCGGTCAGCCACACGCCGGCGTCCGCGAAGACGGACGCGACGCCGGCGACTGCGCCGGCGGCGGCGCCCGGGAGGACGCCCGTGAGGAGGTCCATTGGTACGTCCCACGGCAGGGCCATGATGCCGCCCCAGAGGGCGCCGAATTCGACGATGACGAGGACGGCCATCACTACAGCCCAGCGGGCGGCCGGCGCGGGATTCTCTCGAATCCGTCGAGCGATACTGTCGCTTTTCGTATCTTCGATAGCCATTGTCAGTTACTCTCGAATCCGACCCGGGGGTCGATGATGGTGTACAGGAAGTCCTGGAGGATGTTCAGGCCAACCAGCAGTAGGATGAACAGGAACATGAGCGCTGCGGCCAGCGGCAGGTCGCCGGACGTCATCGCGGTGAAGAACAGCCACCCGATGCCGTTGATGCCGAAGACGGTCTCGACGAGCACCGACCCGCCGACGAGGACGCCCGCTTCCGCCGTGATGACGGGGATCAGCGGGATGAGCGCGTTCCTGAAGATGTGTTTCCAGACGATGCTGCGGCCGGGCAGCCCCTTCGCGCGCGCCATCTCGACGTAGTTGGAGTTCCGCGCCTCGAGGAACGCCGTCCGCCCGATGCGCATCTCGTTGCCCATCGACGCCGACCCTAGCACCATCGCGCCGGGGATGACGATCTTCGAGGCCCGCACGAAGTTCTCGAAGTCCCAGATGTTGGCCATGTCGGGCGCGCCCGCGACGGGCGTGCTGTAGATGAACGACTCCCAGCTGAATCCGAAGAGGAACTCCTCGGAGCGCGACAGCACCAACAACAGCAGGACCGCCAGCCAGAAGTTCGGCATCGCACGCCAGATGATCCCGCCGAAGGAGGCGGTGTAGTCGCCAAGCGTGTTGGGGTTCAGGCCGGCGTAGAATCCCAGGGGTATCCCGACGAACAGCGGGAGAATCACTGCCCACGCACCCATCAGCACCGTCCGCGGGGCGAAGTCCATGATGACCTCGTAGGCGGTGAGGTCGGGCCGTATCACCCACGAGTTCCCGAGATTGAAGGTGAACATGTCGACGATGTAGTCGAAGTACATCTCCCACATCGGCTGGTTCATGCCCAGCTGCCGGTGGATGTCCGCGACCTTGTCGGGGGTTGCTTGCGAACCCAGGATGGCGTATGCGGGGTCGATCGGGCCGGCGTAGATGACGAAGAACGTAATCGTCGTCCCGAACAGTATCACTGGGATCGACAGTACGAGTCGTTTCGCGAAGTAGCTCCACCGGCTCATAATTGGGGGCCTCGAGTTGTGTTACTCGGTTGCATCTGTCGGTTGGTCGGTTTTAGGTCTTGCGTTTCGCGGAGTCTGCGTATTTGGAGGGTACAGTACGTAAACACGGCCGTTCTGTATTCAAAAAATACAGGGCGGTTCGACCGACTACGGGGCGAGTTACTCGTGTTCGCCGCGGTCGCCGACCTTGATCGTGTGGTTCTTCTGACGCGAGCCGCCCATCGCACCGGAGCGGGGCTTGCTGACCCACGGGTAGCTCATGCCCTTCTCGATGCTGTGCATGAACGGCAGCATCACGGCGTCTTTCATCGCGGCTTCCTCGATCTTCCAGCCACCCTCGGCGCGGGCTTCCACGTCGGACTCGGAGAGGCCGTAGTTGTCGACAATCTGCTGCCAGCCCTCTTCGGCCTGGGCAGCGAAGTCGCCGTTGTCCTCCGTCCAGTTGACGTAGCCGACGTTGTCGTCCTTGTCGGTGATCGTCGCCGGCGGGTTGAGGAGCTTGAGGAAGTTGTCCAGACCGGGGTAGTCAGCGAGCCACCCGAGCATGAACATGCCGACGTTCCCGCTGCGCGCGCGGTTCAGGAACGTACTCCAGTCGGCCGTGTTGAGCTCCATCTCGATGTGCGCGGTCGTCAGCTGGTCGCGCAGCAGCGAGAAGAGGTCCTCGCCGACGTACGACGCGTAGCCGTTGGACATGTCGAAGGACAGCGAGTACGTGTTGTCCGCGCTGTAACCGGCGTCCTCCATGACCTGCTTCGCCGCCTGGAGGTCCGAGCTCTGGTAGCCGTACTTGTAGTCCTGCTGGCGCTCGGTGTACGCGTCCGGGCCGCCCGGGAAGATGCCCGGCGGCGTGAAGAAGTACGCCTGCTTCGCGGGACCGGTGATGAGTTCCTCGGTGATGATCTGCTGGTTCATCGCGTAGCCGACTGCTTCGCGGACCGGCTTCGGGACCTGCTTGCAGTTGAACGCGACGTACCGGCAGTCCAGCGTGGAGACCTCGTAGTAGTCGGCGGTCAGGCCGTTCTCCTCGAACGGGCCGTAGGTACCGTAGCGGCGGCCACGGTCGTCGGTGCCATCGAAGCTACGGAGGTCAGGCTGGAACTTGGCGTTCGGGACGACCGGGAAGTCTGCGTTGACGTTGACAGTCGCGTACGTGTACGCCGGGTTGGTCTCCTGGAAGATCGTGTAGTTGAGCGCGGCGTTCGTCGGCTCCTCGCCGTGGTAGTCGTCGCGGGAGGTCAGCTTGACGGACGTCGCCTGCTCCCAGGAGTCGAGTTCGTAGGGACCGGTCCCGACGGGGTTGGTCGTCGCGAACTCCTGATAGTCCATCTGGCCGTCGTAGCCCTCAATGTCGCCGACGATGCCCTCGGGAATCGGGACGAACGAGGAGTACGCGATCATCGCCGTCGCGGCGTAGAACGCCTGCTGGAGCTGGATCTCGACGGTGTAGTCGTCGACCGCGGTCACTTCGATGGAACCGGGGACGTAGCGTTCGACTTCTTCGCCTTCCTCGTTGGTCTCGGTCTCGGTCTCGTGGGCGACGCCGAGGTCGGCCAGGAGGAACGAGGACCGCCGGGAGTTCTCGGAGGCCGCGAGGCGCTCCCAGGAGTACACGATGTCCCCTGCGGTGAGCTCGTCACCGTTGTTGTACGTGACGCCCTGCTTGAGCGAGAACGTCAGCGTCGTCTGGTCGTCGCTGACGTCGAGGCTCTCGGCGAGGAGGTTCTCGACGTTGGTCTGGCCTTCCGGGTAGTTGGTCAGGCCGTCGAAGATGTTCTGGATCTTCGCACCCGAGGAGGTGTCCGTCGCCTTGACCGGGTCGAGGGTGTCCATCGTGGAACCAGTGAGACGGACTTCTTTGCTCGGGTCGTAGTCCTGCTCGGTCGTCTCCTCGCTCGTCTCGTCCCCACCGGTTTCGGTGGTCCCCGTGTCTTCTTCGGTCGTTTCGGTCTCTTCGTCGTCGCCGTCGCCGTCGCCACCGGTACAGCCTGCCAGGGCGGCTGCGGTTGCAGCGGCACCGGTTCCTTGCAGGAACCGTCGACGGGAAAGGTTGTCAGTGTCTGTCATCCAACCCTGGATTACTAATCTATAGTGATAAACTTACCGCTTCCACGAACGGGCACGGAATAAATTTCCGGCAGTGACAGCCCACAGTTTGGGGCCTCGGGGGCCCTACCAATCCCTGCCTCCTGGCGGCGCCGATTTTCGACGGTAGCGTCCAGCACGCCCACCCATTTGCCACCGCTGTAGCTGCGCCATACTCGCTGCCGACGCAGTTCTGTCAATCCGACGCTCTTAAGTAGTGGGTGTGACGTTGTATCACATGTCATGACGACTGATGCCGCGCAACCGACGTCGAATGCTTCCGGGACCGACGTGATGGCCTCACTGGACGACGACGGCCCAGAGTCCCGACTCGTAATCGCGGACATCTCCCGCGACGAAGCATGGGTGTCGGTAACCGAGGCAGACGCCACAGCGCTGTCCGCGTGGCGCTGACTTCGGCGCGGCGTCGCTGGCTCCGTCGACTGCTGGACGGGTAGACGACAGGACTTTTGCTCACCCGCGTCCTTGACGACTCCATGAACGTCCGCGAAGTCACCGGTGGCCGAGAGTTCGTGGTCCGACTCGACCACGGTGCCGACTGGCGGGAGGAACTCGAGGCGCTGGCCGCCGACGAGGACCTGGCGGCCGCGTGGTTCCTCGGGATGGGTGCAGTCCAGGACGCGGAACTGTGGTACTACGACCAGGACGACTTCGAGTACAAGGCCGCGCGCTTCGAGGAACCCCTGGAGGTCGCTGCGTGCGTCGGAAACATCTCGCTCTTGGACGGCGAGCCATTCGCGCACACACACGCAACACTATCTAGACGTTCGGGGCAGGCCCTGGCCGGCCACCTCGACCGCGCGACCGTGTTCGCGGGTGAGGTGTACGTCCGCGAACTCGACACGAGCCTCGTGCGCGAACACGACGAGGCGACCGACCTCGACCTCTGGCTGTAATGCGGCCCGAAGACGAGGCATACTTCGAGTCCCTTGAAGCCGGTCTCGACGACGCCTTCGACGTCGCGGAGCGCGCGAAGCGCCGCGGGGAGGACCCCGCTCCGGAGGTCGAGATTCCGGTCGCCGTCGACATGGCCGACCGCGTGGAGAACATCCTCGGCATCGACGGGGTCGCCGACCGCGTCCGCGAACTCGAGGGCGAGGGCTCTCGCGAAGAGGCCGCTCTGGAACTCGTCGAGGACTTCGTCGAGGGGTCGGTCGGCGACTACGAGACCAAGGCCGGGAAAGTCGAGGGCGCGGTCCGGACGGCCGTCGCGCTCCTCACCGAGGGCGTCGTCGCCGCCCCCATCGAGGGCATCGACCGCGTCGAGGTGAACACGAACGACGACGGCACCGAGTACGTCGCCGTCTACTACGCCGGCCCCATCCGCTCGGCGGGCGGCACGGCGCAGGCGCTGTCAGTGCTCGTCGCGGACTACGCCCGGTCGCTGCTAGGCATCGACGAGTTCAAGCCCCGAGACGACGAGATCGAGCGGTACGCCGAGGAGGTCGCCCTGTACGACTCCGAGACCGGCCTCCAGTACTCGCCGAAGGACAAGGAGACGAAGTTCATCACAGAGCACTGCCCCGTGATGCTCGACGGGGAGGCCACCGGCAACGAGGAGGTCGACGGGTTCCGCGACCTCGAACGCATCGCGACGAACTCCCCCCGCGGCGGGATGTGCCTGGTGCTCGCGGAGGGCATCGCGCTGAAAGCGCCGAAGATTCAGCGCTACACACGCGACCTCGAGGAGGTCGCGTGGCCGTGGCTCCAGGACCTCATCGACGGCACCATCGGCGAGGGCGACGACGGCGACGACGAAGCGGCGGCCTCGGAGACAGACGGCGACGAAGCCGCAAGCGACGCCGACGCCGACGCTGCGGACGCCGAGGACGACGCCGGGCCCGACGGCCCGCCGCGCGTCGACCCCTCGAACAAGTTCCTCAGGGACCTGATCGCCGGCCGTCCGGTCTTCGGCCACCCTTCGAAGGAGGGCGGATTTCGGTTGCGCTACGGGCGCTCGCGGAACCACGGGTTCGCGACCGCGGGCATCCACCCCGCGACGATGCACCTCGTCGACGACTTCCTCGCGACCGGCACCCAGATCAAGACCGAGCGACCCGGGAAGGCCGCGGGCATCGTCCCCGTCGACTCCATCGAGGGTCCGACCGTGAAACTCGCGAACGGCGACGTCCGCCGCATCGACGACCCCGAGGAGGCCCTCGAAGTCCGCAACGGCGTCGTGGAGATTCTGGACGTCGGGGAGTACCTCGTCAACTACGGCGAGTTCGTTGAGAACAACCACCCGCTGGCGCCGGCGTCGTACGCCCCCGAGTGGTGGATTCAGGACTTCGAGGCCGCGGGCGCGGACGTCCAGGCCCTCGAGGACTCCCCGTACGTCGACCTCGAATCGCCGGACGCCGACCAGGCCATCGAGTGGGCGACCGACTACGACGCCCCGCTGCACCCGAAATACACGTACCTCTGGCACGACGTCGACGTCGCAGCCTTCGACGCGCTCGCCGACGCAGTCACCGACGGTCGCGTCGAGGCAGCGGCGCCGGACGCCGCCGGAGCGAGCAACGCTGCGGACGACGTCCTCGTCGTCGACCACACCGACGCCGTCCGCGACGCCCTCGAGTCGCTGCTCGTCGAACACCACCAGGTCGACGACCAGATTCGGATTCCCGACTGGCGGCCGTTCGCGCGCTGTCTCGGCGTCGACGACAATCTCACCCGCCGGTGGGACGCCCTGAGCGACGACGCGCGCGAGTGGCCCAACGCCGTCGCCGCCGTCAACGACGTCGCCCCCTTCGAGGTCCGCGAGCGCGCGCCGACACGCGTCGGCAACCGCATGGGCCGCCCCGAGAAGTCAGAATCCCGCGACCTCTCCCCCGCCGTCCACACCCTCTTCCCCATCGGGGAGGCCGGTGGCAGCCAGCGCGACGTCAGCGAGGCCGCGCGCCACGCCCCCGACATGAGCGACACCCCCGGCGAAATCGACGTGCAACTCGGCGTCCGCGAGTGCCCCGAGTGCGGCGACCACGTGTTCGAACCGCGCTGCGGGGACTGCGGCGAGTGGACCGACCCCCACTACGAGTGCCCGGACTGCGGCATCAGCGCCGACCCCGACGAGTCCGGCCGCGTCGAGTGCCCGCGCTGCGAGCGCGACCTCGACAACGTCGAGACCCAGACCGTCGACGTCGGCGCCGAGTACCGGGACGCCCTCCAGGCGGTCGGCGAACGCGAGAACGCCTTCGACGTCCTGAAAGGAGTCCAGGGGCTGATGTCCGCGGAGAAAGTCCCCGAACCGATGGAGAAGGGCGTGCTCCGCGCGAAACACGGCGTCACGTCGTTCAAGGACGGCACCGTCCGCTACGACATGACCGACCTCCCGGTCACGTCCGTCAAACCCAGCGAACTCGACGTCACAGTCGACCACTTCCGGGAGCTCGGCTACACCGAGGACGTCCACGGCGACCCGCTCGAACACGACGACCAGCTCGTCGAACTCCGCGTGCAGGACGTCGTGCTCTCGGACGGCGCCGCCGAGCACATGCTCAAGACCGCGGACTTCGTCGACGATCTCCTCACCCAGTACTACGGCCTGGACCCGTTCTACGACGTCGACGAACGCGACGACCTCGTCGGCGAACTCGTCTTCGGAATGGCGCCCCACACCTCCGCGGCCGTCGTTGGCAGAATTATCGGCTTTACGTCTGCAGCAGTCGGGTACGCACATCCTTATTTTCACGCAGCGAAACGCCGAAACTGCGACGGGGACGAAGATTGCGTGATGTTGCTGATGGACGGCCTCATCAACTTCTCGAAGTCGTACCTGCCGGACAAGCGCGGCGGTCGGATGGACGCGCCGCTGGTGATGTCCTCGCGCATCGACCCCAGCGAGATCGACGACGAGGCGCACAACATGGACGTCGTCGACCAGTATCCGCGGGCGTTCTACGAAGCGACCCGCGAAATGGCCGACCCAGAGGAGGTCGACGATCTCGTGGAGATCGCCGAGGAGAGCCTCGGGACGGACACCGAGTACGCGGGCTTCGACCACACCCACGACACGTCGGACATCCACCTGGGGCCGAGCCTGTCGGCGTACAAGACCCTCGGGTCGATGATGGAGAAGATGGACGCCCAGCTGGAGCTGGCGCGGAAACTCCGCGCCGTCGACGAGACGGACGTCGCCGAGCGCGTCATCGAGTACCACTTCCTCCCGGACCTCATCGGGAACCTCCGGGCGTTCAGCCGCCAGGAGACGCGGTGCCTGGACTGCGGGGAGAAGTACCGCCGGATGCCGCTCTCGGGGGACTGCCGGGAGTGCGGCGGGCGCGTGAACCTCACCGTCCACGAGGGCTCCGTGAACAAGTACATGGACACCGCCATCACTGTCGCCGAAGAGTACGACTGCCGCGAGTACACGAAACAGCGCCTGGAAGTCCTGGAGGCGAAACTCGAGTCGATCTTCGAGAACGACAAGAACAAGCAGAGCGGCATCGCGGACTTCATGTGACGGCGGGGCGCCGCCGCTGGCGCCGCGAGCACTGACGAGGCGGGCGCGTGCATTATGGTGGTTCGCTCCGAACGGTACACACGAGCCATGACAGCGACCGTCTTCCTGGACGAGCCGATTGCGGACGACGAGCACCGCCTGGACTGCGAGGACGTCCGTGTCATCGGGAACATTCTGTGGGCGACCCCGGAGGGCGACGGCCGCGAGACCGTCGTCCCGCTGGAGAACGTCACGGGCGTGAAAGGGGACGTGGTCGAACAGCAGGTCGAAGAAATCGAAACCACCGGCGGCCGGTTCACGGAACTCGTCACCGACATCTCGTGACAGTGACGCGGCGACTCGCGTCCGGCCCGCCGCCCAACTCGAGCGGCGGGCGGCGATGTCTTTTATGCTTCGTCGCGTCGAAAGACCGCCTATGAGCGATGACTCACCGAAGCTGACGCTCGGGCGCACCGTCTACGACGCGGACGGCGATGAACTCGGCACCGTCCGCGGGTTCGACGAGGACGGGTTCTTCGTGACCACGCGAGAGGGCATCGACGCGCTCTCAGTCGAGCACGAGCGCGCCGGCCACGAGTTCGGGGAAGCCGAACTGATGTGGCGGTGCTCGGAGTGCGGGGAACTCGGCGACCTCCAGGAGTCGTTCCCCGAGACGTGTCCGAGTTGCGGCGTCGAGAAGGAAGCCATCTACTACTGGACCGAGGACTGACGGCCCCCGCGGCTTCGTGCGATCACCGCTCGCGCCGCTGTCTGGGTAGACGACGCCCATTGCTATCGCTCGGCACCACTTCGACCGGAGAGAAAGGGCCGAGTGGCCGTTAGAAGGGGGCCTGCGGGCCTTCGTCGTCCTCGCCGTCGTCGTCGGCGGACTCCTCGCCGGGGAACGACGGGCTCATGCCGCTCGTGTCCTCACCCATGCCGGTGCCGGCGTGAACGGTGTTGATCTCGGGGATCTCCTTGGTCATCCGGGACTTGATCGCCTGGATCGTCATCGGGGAGATGCCACAGCCGGAACACGCACCGCCGAGCTGGAGGTCCACGACGCCCTCCTCGCGGTCGATGTTCTGGATGGCCGCCGTCCCGCCGTGCATCTGGATCTGGGGGAAATTGCGACGGAGGAAGTTGTTGACGCGCTCCTCCAGGTCGTCGCTTTCCTGACTCTCGGTACTCATGGACGTTGGTTGGCGCTCACGTGGCTTAGGCCTTTTCGTCGTCAACGCCGAAGATGTTCTGGAGTTGCGCCTGTAGCTCTTCGACGTAGATGTCCAGCACCTGTTCGGCGGTGTCGCCGGTGGCGATGACGCCGTCGAGTTTCGACAGCGGGTCGTCGGGCAGGTCGATGGTGAACTCGCCGTCGCCCTCGTAGTGCGGTTCGCTCTCCGCGAGAATCGTCTGGTCGATGCCGTGGACGAGGTCGGAGTTGTACGTCTCGTTCATCTCCTCGAACGCGCGCTTGTACGCGGTCTGGAGCTTCGGGAAGTAGTCGACGTACTTCTCCTCCTCGAATTCCTCGGGCGTGAGGTCGGTCATTGTCTCGACGTTGGACGCGACTGATTGAAGTGCCCGTCGGTCGACAAAGCTGGCCGCCATTGCGGCCCTTGGCGTGCCCGCGAGCGCAGTCAGCGACACGGCGAGCGGGTACTCCGGGCCGGACACTGCCTGCAGCAGACTGGCCGGTGTCTCACTCGACGAGCGCGCCGGCGACCGGGAAGCCGTCGGTCAGCGGCAACGCCACGGTCTCGGCGTCCACCGTCGACGCCCACGCCTCGTAGGCCTCGCGGTCCGGGAACGCCTTCACGTACGGACAGATAGCGCCGTACGACTCGCCGAGCGTGGGCTCATCGCCCGACGGTGACGCCCCAGCCGCGACGCCGAACGACGTCACGGCATCCCCGGGCGTGGCTTCGACGCCGTTCGGCGTGGCGCGCGCCGTTATCACGTCGCCCTCGGGGCTCTCGGTCCGGATGTCGACCGACTCGTCCTCGATGGACGCGAGCGCGACGGCGTCGTAGAAGCACTGGAAGTGGTAGGTGTCCCCGTTCATCGTCGCGCGGTGGGGCGTTTCGCTGTCCGCGTGGCAGAGCTCCGACACGCCGATGCTCCCGCCGGTCAGTTCCCGCAGTCTGTCGACCCAACCGTCGAGTGTTTCCACGTCCTCGCCGAGGAACGTACCCATCGCCGCCTGGAACTCCGCCGGGAGGGCCGCGTCCATGACGTCACTGTCACCGAGCCAGCGGGGGTCGTTCGATTCCACAGCTCCGCGCACGTCGGTCGTCTGGTCGGACATGCGACTATACTTTAGGAAGCAAAGTACTTGTACTGTCGAGTCCGAAGTAGAGAAGTAACTTCGACTGCTCGAAGCCATGTCACGACAACCGCGAGCCGACGAGATGGAGTGTTACTGCCAACTGGCGGGCGTCGCGGACCTCCTCAGTCGGAAGTACGCGATGCAGGTGGTCTGCGCTGTCGGCCTCCTCGGCCCGGCCAGGTACGGCGACCTCGAGGACGCGTTCGGCGAGGTCAGCAGTTCGACGCTGTCCGCGCGTCTCGAGGACCTCACCGACGCGGGCCTGCTCGTCCGCGAGCGGTACGACGAGATCCCGCCCCGGGTCGAGTACGAACTCACCGACGAGGGCGAGGCGCTCCGCGAGCACCTCGACCCGCTCCTCCGGTGGGCCGAATCACACGACCTGGAGTGACGGTTCGTCCGCAGTCAGCGGATGGAGCGGCCGCCAGCGCCGCCGTTCTCACGTCCTGGGCCTGATCTCGAACTGCTGAGCGCTGCTGCTCCCCATCGAACGTACTGAGGCTCCTCTCGACTGTTTGGCTGGCTGGACAAATTCTATATCGTGGCATATGGTTTATTGTAGGGGGCACTCTCACTCGGCCAGGATACGGAGAAACCGAGCTAACGGCCGAAATATAGCCGCAACGACGCTGAAGCGGCAACTCTCCGAAGTTCAGTGGGCGGGAAATCAGTCAGCAAGCAGTAGCGGCCCTACAACTCGGATTGAGCGATTTCGCTCCGGGGCGATCTCGTTCCTGTCTCCGCGATGGCTTCGTTCGGCAGGTTCGACGCCCTGGGGCCATCCTTCCCAATCCCGCGCCCCTCCTTCGATAGGCTCGATGTTGGTTTACGGAACGGGGGTTCGTTGCTCCCCATCGGCTCTACGGGGACGTCCCAAACGTCCAGATGTCGAGGTTCGGGCCGGCAAAACGGGCTTCGTCGCTGGATCTGCCTGGTGTTGCAGCATCGAGGGAGAAGCCGTTGCGCCGATAGGTGAGATACCGGGGTTCGCGTTCGAGTTTCGGTATTGTCTGCTGGCCGCCCGTGTGGAGTTGGCTCGCTCCCGGGGGCCGTACCTGGTAGCCGTTTGCCGGCCGGTTGCCTTCGGTGGTTGGTGTGTGGTCGATTACCGAGCTGCTTCGCCACGTGGTGGTGGGCGTGTCGAAATCGACTACGTACTGGCTCCTGGTCGCGTTCGATTTCGCGCTGGCCGCGAAACCGCTGCTACTTCGGGATCTCGGCCCCGTTCCCCGAGACTTCGTTCGCGAAATACGGAGACGAAGGTGCTGGGCATCGTTGGTGCTGATTACGGGGTTCTGGCGAAGAGTGGGGCAACCAACCGTCGGAACCCAATAAACTACATGCTACGATATAGAATCCTACTCTCATGGTGGACTCGACGCATCACCGTATGTCGTCTGAGACTACCGAAAACAGCCGATAGCGTGCTTCGAACCTTGCCAACCACCTCCAAACTATCGGTTCGTTCCACCGGCCTCAGGCGTGAACTGGTGATTCGCGGGACCGACACGGCGGCTTCCGCGGCGCAAACACTCTTGGGGCTCGCCGCCCGTCGGTCAGAAGTCCCCCGATGTCAGAGACGCCGCCAGTCTTCGACGGCCACAACGACGCGGTACTCGCGGTGTACCGCGGCGAGACGACAGTCGACGCGCTCCGCGACGGCCGCGACGACGGCCACCTCGACCTGCCGCGCGCGAGGGCGGGCGGGCTGGCCGGCGGCGTGTTCGCGGTCTTCGTGCCGTCGGAACCGCAGTTCGGCGCGGGCAAGGACGCCAATCGCGTCGAGACGCCGGACGGCTACCGGATTCGGTCACCGCCGCCGCTCGCGCCGTCGTTCGCGGCGCAGGCCGCCGACGAAATGCTCGCCGCGCTCGACGAACTCACTGCCGCCGAGGGCGTCCGGCGCGTCGAATCCGCGGCCGATCTGCGGGCGTGCCTCGACGGCGACGACTTCGGCGTCACCGTCCACTTCGAGGGCGCCGAACCGGTCCACCCGTCGCTGTCGAACTTCGCGGACTACTACGACCGCGGCCTGCGGTCGCTGGGGCTGGCGTGGAGTCGCCCGACGGCATTCGCCGACGGCGTGCCGTTCGCCTACCCGGAGTCCCCTGACATCGGCGACGGCCTCACGGACCGGGGTCACCGCCTCGTCCGCCGGTGCAACGACCGCGGCGTCCTCGTGGACTGCGCGCACCTCCCCGAAGCCGGGTTCTGGGACGTCCACGACACGTCCAGTGATCCCGTGGTCGTCTCACACACGGGCGCCCACGAGCAGTGTCCGTCGACGCGCAACCTCACCGACGAGCAACTCGACGCCGTCGCCGACACGAACGGCCTCGTCGGGTTGACGTTCGCGGCAGGCGCACTCCGCGCGGACGGCACCAACGACCCCGACACCGGCCTCGACGTCGTCGTGCGGCACATCGATCACCTCGTCGACCGCATGGGCGTCGACCACGTCGCACTCGGCTCGGACTTCGACGGCGCGACCATCCCCGAGAGCATCGGCGACGCGACCGGCGTCCCGGGCATCTTCGACGCGCTCCGCGACGCCGGCTACGCGGACCGCGACCTGGCAAAACTCGCCCACGAGAACTGGCTGCGCGTCTGCGACGCCACCTGGTAGCTGCGCGTCTGCGAAGCCGCCTGGGGGCCCGCCTGCGCGCTCCCCCGCGGGCCGTTCAGTCGGTCTGGTCGCGGACGATTGCGGCGGCCTCTTCGAGGAATTCCTGTTCGCGACCCCTGGGGACGGTCGCGCCCGCCGCGACGACGTGACCGCCGCCGTCGCCGTCGACCGCCTGCGCGGCCTCGCTCATGACGACCGAGAGGTCGATGCCGCGGTCCACGAGCTTCGAGGTGGCGCGCGCTGACACCTTCACTTCCTCGTCGTTCTTGTTCCCGAAGCCGACGATCGGGCGGTCGCTCTCGGTGGCGTCGCTGCCCAGCGCCATCCCCGCGACGATGCCGACGATGGTCTCCCGGATGCGGTCCTCCGCGTGGAACCACTGGAGGTCGTCCTCGACAGTGACGCCCTCGGCCCGCACCCAGTCGAGCCCCTCCGAGAGGTTGCGGCGGTGCTCGCGCAGGAGTTCGCGGGCGGCGTCCAGGGGGTCGCCGCGCTCGCCGAGACACACCGCGAGCCCGACGTCCGCGCGCTCGTAGCGCGCCGTCGCGTTCAGCAGCGTGGAGAACTCGCTGGCGTCCCGGAGTTCCGTCCCTGGTTCCTCGGCCGTCAGCGTGTACGTCGTCCCGACCAGGTTCGTGACGTCGTCGCCGGAGACGCCGTGCCGGACGGCGCGCTGCACGAGCGCGCTCACGACGGTCTGGCGCTCCTCGTGGCGCAGGTCCGCCCACGTCCGCCAGTCGCCGCCGTCGTGCAGCTCGACGTCGAGGCCGTCGAGGAACCGCACAGCGCCGTTCTGGTCGTTCGTGATGCCGGGGACGTACACCTCGCTGGCGTACTCGAGGAGCTTCGGCAGCGGCCGCGTTTGGGTCCCGTACAGCGCGAGGTCCTTCGCCGTGTCGAGGACGCCCGCGTCGACGCCCTCCGCTGCAATCCGGGTGTTCGCGCCGACGAGTTCGCCGTCGACGGTCTGGCGGTCGCCGACCGCGCCCACCACCGCCAGCGCCGCGAGGTCCGTGGCGTCCTCGCCGAGCAGGGCGCGCGCGAGCACGTAGCTCGCGCCGGCACCCGACAGCTCCTTCCCGCCGTCCACGCCCTCCAGGAGGGGATTCAGGTGGAACTCGGTGTCCGCGTCCGCCGGCTGGTGGTGGTCGGCGATAATCGGGGTGAAGTCGCCGCCGGCCTCGTGCTCGCTGATGGCGTCGAGTTGCCCGCTCCCGAAGTCCGTGAACAGCACGGTGTCGTGGTCGTGGGCGGCGATGTCCGCGATCTCCTCGTCGTCGAGTTGCTTCGAGAACACGACGTCGTGGGGGATGCCGGCGCGCTCCAGCGCCGTCGCGGCGATGCCCGCGCTCGTCAGTCCGTCGGCGTCGATGTGCGAGGCCAGCAGGACGGAGTCGGCGGCAGTGAGGGCGTCCGCGCACGCCGCGGCGCGCGCTTCGAGCTCCGGGACCGGCGCGTCCATTGGGTCACCCTTGCGCGGCTTCGGGTATAAACTGCTGGCTTACGGGGGCGGCCGGTCGCCCCTGCTCGTGCTGGCGTTAGTCGCTCGCTACTGTGTCGGCGCGCCCCACTTGCACGTTCCAGAGGTCCGCGTACACGCCGCCGGCGTCGAGGAGTTCGTCGTGGGTGCCGCATTCGACGAGTTCGCCGTCCTCGAGGGCGAGAATCCGGTCCGCCCCGCGCACCGTCGAGAGCCGGTGTGCGACGACGAACGTGGTGCGGTCGGCGGTGATGGTCGAGAGGCGTCGCTGCAGGATGCGTTCGGTTTCGCTGTCCACGTGGCTCGTAGCTTCGTCCAGCACGAGCAGTTCGGGGTCGCCGACGACGGCGCGCGCGACGGCGACGCGCTGGCGCTGGCCGCCCGAGAGTTTCACGCCGCGGTCCCCGACCTCGGTGTCGTAGCCGTCCGGGAGCGCCAGCATCTCCTCGTGGACGCCGGCCTCGCGGGCGGCCTCGCGGACGCGCTCGTCGGAAACTTCGCCGCTGGCGCCGTACGCGATGTTGTAGCGTACAGTGTCGTTGAACAGGAACGCGTCCTGGTTCACGTAGCCGACGTGGTCGCGGACGCTGGCGGGGTCGGCGGCGGCGACGTCTTGGCCGTCGATGCGGATGGTGCCGGTG
>Ga0207851_100069_pt1 | contig 87696 bp, 73 predicted proteins | sample A23E3SouthBayCA_FD_187747 | JGI IMG/M metagenome (GOLD analysis project Ga0207851, IMG submission 187747) | Aerobic enrichment media microbial communities from Eden Landing Ponds, California, USA - A23 E3 (SPAdes) | ecosystem: Environmental > Aquatic > Marine > Unclassified | place: Emeryville... | reverse complement strand
CGGACGAGCCGCGAGGGGAGCGTCTCGCCGCCGACGGTGACCTCGAAGAGGGCGCCGTCCTCGTCGCTGACCAGTCGGTGTTCGCGCACGGAGACGAGCTCCTCGAGGACGGCCTCGGCGGCCGCGGGTTCGCAGTCGGCGACGCTGACGAACAGCCGCGTCTCCTCGTCGGTGTGACTGGCCAGACCCTCGTAGGTGACGGTCGAGCCGGTCTCGCGGGCGAGCCGGCCGAGCAGGGCGTCGGTGCCGTCGAGTTCGAGCGTGAGTTCGACGAGGGAGTCGGCGTGCAGCGCCCGGCGCGTCTCGACGGCGTTGATGGCGTGGGCGATACCCTCGCCGAGCTCGGCGAACACCGTCCGCTCGAGGTCGTCGAAGGCGTCCGGCTCGGCGGCGTACACCGCGAGCACGCCGTAGAAGTACTCCTCGTAGACGAGCGGGACGGCGACGACCGAGTGCAGATCGCAGGTCATCGCGCTTTTCGCCCACTCGGCGCGCTGGAGGCGGTCGACGACGTTGCCGACGACGGTCGCCTCGCGGGTCCGCGCGGCCGTCGCGGCCGGTTCCGGCTCCGGGTCGTCGAGCGCGAGCGACACCGCGTCGAGGTACTCGCGGCCGTATCCGGCCCACGCGCGCACCTCGAGCGTCTCGCCCGCGGGGTCCAGCCCGCCGATCCACGCGAACGCGACGTCGTCGATCGCGGACAGGCGCTCGGGGACGGCGGTCTCGATCTCCTCGCGGCTCGTCGCCTCGACCAGCGAGCGGTCGATGCGGCGGATGAGGTCGGTGACCGCGATCTGGCGCTCGAGCCGGCGGTTGCGCGCCGCGAGTTCCACGTCGCGCTCGCGGAGTTCGGTCTCGGTCTCGATGCGGTCGAACGCCGCCTCGGTCGTCGCGACGAGCGTCTCGACGAGCCGCCGGGTCCCCTCGTCGATGGTCCCCTCGTCGACGGCCGCGACGAACACGCCGTGGTCGCCGACGGGGACCAGTAGCCCCTCGCTCACGTCGGGGCCGAAGACGGCCGAGCGCTCGGCCGGGCTCTCGTCGTCGACCGCGGTCACCATCCCCGAGACGAACGCGTTCCACAGGGGCGAGTCGTCGCCGGCGTCGACCGTCGGCGCCTCCGTACACAGGTCCGCGAACGACGACGAGGTGGCCGCGGGCTCGAGTCGGTTCGAGCTCGCGTCGAGCAGGTAGACGCCGAAACACGTCGCGTCCAGCGCGTCCCGGGCCCCCTCGACGACCCGCTCCGCGGCCTCCGCGCGGGTCTCGCTGCTCAGCAGGTCCCGGGCGGTCTCGTGGAGCGCCGCCAGCGCGAGTTCGCGCTCTTTCGCGTCGGTGATGTCCTGGATCGAGCCGCGGACGCCGACGACCTCGCGGTCGGCCGCCGAGTCTGCGTCCTCGCTGGCGGCCGCCCCATCGGTCTCGCCGTCGGCGAAGACGGGTTCGCCGATGGCGCGGACCCACCGCTCGCTCCCGTCGGCGGTCTGGAGACGGACCTCCATGTCGTAGCCCTCGCCGGTCTCGATAGCTCGGCGGAACAGCGTCCGGATCCGGTCGCGGTCGTCCGGGTGGTAGAGGTCGACGACGGTCTCGACGTCGATATCGGTGTCGAGCGGGAGACCGTGGAGGCGGTAGAGCTGGTCCGTCCAGGTCAGCTCCGGCGGGTCCGTCGTCGCGTCGTACTCCCAGCCGCCGATGTCGGCGATCCGGCCGGCCTGCTGGAGGAGGTCACTCGTCCGCGCGAGTTCGCGCTCGCGGTCGCGGCGGTCGCTGACGTCACGGCCGATCCCCGCGATGCAGGGGTCGCCGTCCGGGTCCTCGACGAGGACGCCGACGAACTCGTAGCGGGGCGACTCGCCCGTACTGGTGCGCACCGGTGCCTCGAAGACTGTCTGCCCGGTTTCGAGCACCGTCTCGATGGCCGCGACCGCGCGGTGCTGGTGTTCCTCGGGGAAAAAGTCCGTCGCGTGCATCTCGCCGAGTTCGGCGTCGGTGTAACCGGTCACTTCGGGTAGCGTCTCGTTCCAGCGTCTGAGCCGCCCGTCGGGACCGAGGATGTAGAACACGTCGTCGACGGCGTCGAGGATGTCGTCGGTGAACTCCCTGTACTCCGCGAGGTCGCGCTCGCGCTCCCGGCGCTCGTAGATCTGAGCGATCGAGCGGCTCATCAGGTCGACGAAGGCCTTCTCGTCGTGGGAGAAGGGCCGCTCGCGGGCGTCGGGGTCGACGAAACACAGCGTCCCGTAGAGGTCGCCGGCGACCATGACCTTCCCGCCGACGTAGCAGCCGATACCCAGGCGCACGTGACCCGGGTCCTCGCCGTACCCCTCGGAAACCGCGTCGTAGATCCCGAGGATGTCCTCGGAGCCGATCGCGTTCCGACAGAACGTCTCCGAGAGGTCCGTCACGAGCCCCTCCTCGACGAAGTCGCCGCCCTCGACCCGTTCGACCTCGTAGCGGCCGGTTTCCTCGTCGATGGTCGTGATCGCTCCGCACTCGACGTCGAGGCGGTCACGGCCGAGTTCCAGCAGGCGCGTGATCTTCTCCTCGTCGTCCGCGTCCGGGTCGGCGGTGATCCGGTAGAGCCGCCGCCGGTAGCGCTCGCTCTCGTTCGCGTCCTTGCGCCGCTCGCGCGCCGAATCGGCCAGTCGGTCGACCGCCGCGTAGAGGGCGCCCAGTTCGTCCTCGCGGTCGGTCTCGAAGCCGACCGCCTCGCCGGCGCGAAACCGCTCGATCTGCTCTATCAACCGCTCGATCGCCGTCCGGTCTTCCTCCTGAGCGACGAGGCCGACGCCTCCCAGCCCGAGCGCCCAGACCGCCGGCCCCACGGCCGTCCACGCGTCGGTGGCCGCGAACGCGCTCACTGCCGTCGACAGCCAGTCCGGACTCATCGCTCGATCCCCCCTGACCGGCAGACGCGACGGACCATCGTTCGTCCGCGGGGGTACGACCGGACGGACAATTATACTTTGGTAGCGCGTGACATATGCCGGCGAGAGGGGGTCTGCGGGTCGATCTCGGTATCACGGCGCGTCGCAGGAGCGGTGACGCTATACATATAGCGTCCGGTCGAGGGGGTGCGTAACGCACGTAGCAGGTAGCTGGATACATGACGTTCACTATGTAGGTAGTAGGATGACCGGGAACGCAGAGCAGGCAGGGACCGGACGGCTGTGCGTCGAGATCGTCGAAGCCGTCGCCAGCGAGGCGGGCGTGGACCCGCTGGCGCTGTCGCCGCCGCTGTACGACGTCGTGGACACGGACGCGCTGCACCGACTGATCGCGACCGGGACGAACGTCAGCGTCGGGTTCGACTACGCCGGCTACGCGGTCGCCGTCGACGGCGACGGCGCCGTCACCGTCGAGGGTGACGAGCCGACCGACCCCCCGATGGTCGACACCGCGGGCGGTGAGACGCCGTGACGCGGAGCTACTCGGCCGGCGACGGCGAGACCGACACGGCGATCAGGGAGACCTACGAGGAGTACGACATCGGCGACACGCGCCTGGCGATGATCGCCGACCCCGAGAACGAACACGCCTGGATCCAGTCCGACGTCACCGAGTCGGTCGAGCCCTGATACGGGCGACGCACTGTTTCTGCCCCGTGTTACGGTTCGCTTCGACCGCGAGCCGCGCTCAGGTCCCGTGCTGCCAGGAGTCCATGTACTCCGCCTGCGCGTCGGACAGGTCGTCGTAGGCGACGCCCTCGGCCTCGAGTTTGATCTCGGCGACCTCGCGGTCGAGGTCGTCGGGCACGTCGTGGACGCCCGCCGCGTACTCCGCGCCGGATTCGACCATCTCGCGCACGCAGACCGCCTGCACGCCGAAGCTCTGGTCCATCACCTCGACCGGGTGGCCCAGCGCCACCGGCGTCGCGAGGTTGACGAGGCGCCCCTCCGCGAGGACGTTCAGCCGGCGCCCGTCGTCCATCTCGTAAGCCCGCACGCCCTCGCGGGCCTCGTAGGTGTCGACCGCCATGTCCGAGAGCGCGTCGAGGTCGACCTCGATGTCGAAGTGGCCGGCGTTCGAGAGGACGGCGCCGTCGCCCATCTCCTCGAAGTGCTCCGCGACGATGACGTCGCGGTTGCCCGTCGTCGTGATGAACACGTCGCCCTCCGCGGCGGCCTCGGCCATCGGCATGACGTCGTAGCCCTCCATGTGCGCTTCCAGCGCGCGGCGGGGCTCGACTTCCGTGACGACCACGTCGGCGTTCTGCCCGCTGGCTTTCTTCGCGACGCCCTTCCCGCAGTGGCCGTAACCCGCGACGACAACGGTCTTGCCGGCCCACGAGAGATTGGTGGTCATCGCGATGGAGGCCAGCGAGGACTCGCCCGTGCCGTGGACGTTGTCGAACAGCCGCTTCATCGGCGTGTCGTTGACGGCGAACATGGGGTACCGGAGTTCGCCGTCGGCGTCCATCGCGCGCAGGCGGTGGACGCCCGTCGTCGTCTCCTCGCAGCCGCCGACGATGCCGTCGATGAGTTCGGGGTAGTCCTCGTGGATCGCGGCGACGAGGTCCATCCCGTCGTCCACGGTGATCGAGGGTTCGTGCTGGATGACCGCCTCGATCGCTTCGTAGTACTCGTCGTCGTCGACGCCGCGCTTGGCGTAGGAGGTGACGCCGTCGACGGCGTCGAGCGCGACGCTCACGTCGTCGTGGGTCGAGAGGGGGTTACAGCCGGTGATGGCCACCTCGGCGCCGGCGGCGGCGATGGTCTCGGCGAGGACCGCGGTCTTGGCCTCGACGTGCATCGCCATGCCGACGGTCTCGCCGGCGAAGGGCTGTTCGCGTTCGAAGTCCTCGCGGAGCGATTCGAGGATGGGCATGTGCTGGCGCGCCCAGTCCATCTTGCGGCGGCCGGACTCGCGCTCGGCGTCGGGGTCGTCGACGCGTGCCGTGATCGGGTCGGTCATACTCTATCGTAGGCGAGCGGGGCAAAAACCCCACTGGATCCGATGGACCGGGTCGACCGGCGCAGCGCGGCCGTCGGGCGATGCCTGCGCTGCGCCCACCGTCGCTCGATCCCGTCGAAACCGCCCGACAGCGCGCCGTCAGACGAGCGTCTCGCGCCCGTCTGCCCGGTCTTTTTGCACGGGAGAACCTAACACACGCGGGAGATGGCGACCGACGCGGACGCCCCCGCTGGCGACGACGACCTCCACGCCGAGAGCGACGCGACCGACCCGCAGGAAGGGGAGGGCGACAGCCTCGCGGAGCCGGTCGGCCGGTCGATCGCCGGCACGCGCGAGTCGGTCTACCTGGCGCGCATCACCGTCCTCCAGTTGCGCGTGAGCGAACTCGAGTCCGAACTGGCCGAGCGCGAGCAGACCCTCCAGTCCGTCCGCGACCGCTACGAACAGGTCCTCGACGGCCCCGAGACCTACCCCGGCGACCCCCTCGCCGGCTTCGAGCCCCGCGGCGGCCAGCGCACCGACGGCGGGACCCGCACTTCCGGTGCCGGGCGGACCGATGGCAGCCGGCGAACCGACGGCGGCCGGCGAGTCGCTGCCGGCCGCGGCTCCGGAACCACGTCGGCCGTGCTGGACCGGCTGAACGGAGCCGCGGACCCACTGGACAGCGTCGAGGACCGCGTGCGCGAACTCGGCGACCGAGCACGCGGCTTCGCCGACCGCCTGCGCGGACTGCTCGACCGGTGAGTGACACCGCGAAACACAAAGGCCCGTTTGAGCGTCCAGCGAGACTATCCCGTCGGCGCGACCACTCCGACCATGCAGCGACGATCACTGCTCGCGACCGCCGGCGCCGTCGGCGCGAGCGCACTGGCCGGCTGCGGCCTCGCGAGCGGGCACGAGACCCTCTCGGACCCGACCGAGAGCCGCGACGACCACGGCGAGACGCGCGAGCGCGACCTCGGATTCTCCGACGGCGGCGACCCGCTGGCCGACTTCGGGATGCGAGCCACCGTCTCGGACGGCGCCGTCTCGCTCCCGACCGAGATCTGGCACCGCGACGGCACCGACCTGACGGCGATCGAGTTTCGGGTGCGCGTGACCGGCGACGGCGAGAGCGTCCCGGCGCGAGTCTGGATCGGCGCCCCCTTTTCCGGTGACGGTGGGGACCGCCCGTCGCTGTCGCTCTATCCGTCCGAGGACGGGCGAGCGACGGTGATCGACGTTCACGAACTCGGCGACCTGCGCGACGAGACGACGAGGCTGAGCCTGCGCGTCGAACCGCTCGTCGAGTCGGCGACCACGGTCGAAGTCGAGGGGACCATCGAACTCACCGAGGGCGGCTCCTTCGGCGACAGCTTCACGCTCGAGGGGACTCACGAGTTCGGGTTCGAAGCGGGCGTCTTCGAGTGAGTGACTGAATTGGAGTTCCGTGGGGTCGATTGTTCAGGACGTCAACGACCGCGGACAGGGTGAAAGCCACGCGACGAACCGCTGGAGCCGCAACCGCAAACAGCCTGAAAGCCCCTGCTCGCTCGTACCACCGCGCCTCGCTGTGCTCCTCGCTCGCTCCGCTCACTGCGGTGCTTACTTCGTCGGGGCGGCGACGAGCGAGCAGCCCCTTTCATTCCCACCCGATTCGGCTGGTCGGACAGTCTGTGTGGGCGGGAATGAAAGGGGCCGCTCTCTGCGGGAACCCGGACGACGGTTCGCCGAACGCAGTGAGGCGAACGCCGATAGACGAGCGAAGCGAGTCTATCGGAACAAGCACCGCAGGCCGATATCCGCGTGAGCGCAGCGAGCGGGGACGGAGGCCGAGGCGCGCAGCGAGGCCCGGGAGCGCAGAGAGCGGGGGCTTTCAGGCTGTTCGCGGTGGCGATCCCGATCACTACTGTGGGGGCTTTCAGACTGTTCGCGGTGGCGGTTCGAGCGGTCGGCCTGCGAGCGGTCGGGCTGTTCCCACTGACTCGCGTCACACGACTGCGAACAAAAGCGACGGCGAGAGAAGAGCGGACTCCTAGCGACCGTTCAGGGAGATCTGGGTGATGTCGATGATGCGCTCGTCGGCGAGCAGTTCCGCGACGACGTCGTCGGGGACGGGGTCGTCGAGGTTGTAGACGGTCAGGGCCTCGCCGCCGATGGTCTCGCGGCCGTTGAACATCCCGGCGATGTTGACGTCGGCGTCGCCCAGCACGGTGCCGATGAAGCCGATGACGCCGGGGACGTCCTCGTTGCGCGCGACGAGCATGTGGCCGTGCGGGACGGCGTCGACGCGGTAGCCGTCGATGCGGACGATGCGCGGGTCCTCGCCGGCGAACTGCGTCCCGGAGACGCTGACCTCGTCCTCGCCGTCGGAGACGGTGACGGTGATGAGGCTCTTGAAGTCGTCGGCGGAACTGGTCTTGGACTCGGTGACGTCGATGCCGCGCTCCTCCGCGATGCGCTCCGCGTTGACGGCGTTGACCTGCGTGTTCAGCGGCTCGAAGACGCCCTTGAGAGCCGTGGCGGTGACGATCTCGACGTCCTCGTCGGCGATCTCGCCGGCGTAGGTGACCTCCACGTCGGCGACGTGACCGCCGAACAGCTGGACGGCGACCTTCCCGGCGGTGTCGGCCAGTTCGATGTACGGCGCGACCGCGGGGAAGGAGCTCTCGTCCATCGACGGCGCGTTCAGTGCGTTGACGACGGGTTCGCCGTTGAACGCGGCGATGACCTGGTCGGCGGTCGAGGTGGCCACGTTCTCCTGTGCGGCCTCGGTCGAGGCGCCCAGGTGCGGCGTGACGACCACGTCGTCGACGTCGAGCAGCGGATTGTCGGGGTCGATCGGTTCGTCGGCGAAGACGTCGATGGCGGCGCCGTTGAGGATGCCGTCCTCGACGGCCTCGGCGAGCGCGGGCTCGTCGATGATGCCGCCGCGGGCGCAGTTGACGACGTAGCCGCCCTCTAACTGGGCGAGTTCCTCCTCGCCGATCATGTTCTCGGTCTCGTCGGTCAGCGGCGTGTGGATGGTGATGAAGTCGGACCGGTCGAGGAGTTCGTCGAGCGAGTCGACGAGTTCGGCGCCGAGTCGCTCGGCGCGCTCCTGGCTGATGTAGGGGTCGTAGGTGACCAGATCCATGCCGAGCGCGTCGAGGCGCTTGGCGACCTCCTGACCGACGCGGCCGAAGCCGACGACGCCCAGCGTCTTGTGGTTGAGTTCGGTCCCGAGGAACTCGCCTTTGGCCCACTCGCCGTCGCGCAGGCGGTTGTGGGCCTGCGGGATCGAGCGGGCGGTGGCGAAGGCCATCGCGACGGAGTGTTCGGAGGCGGCCCGGACGTTGCCCTGCGGGGCGTTGGCGACGATGACGCCGTGTTCGGTGGCGGCGTCGATGTCGATGTTGTCGACGCCGATGCCGGCGCGCCCGACGATCTGGAGGTTCGGCGCGGCCGCGAAGACCGCGTCGGTGACCTCCGTGCCGGAGCGGACGATCAGCGCGTCCGCGTCCGAGACGGCGTTCAACAGGGCCTCGCCCTCGACGTCGTAGGCGGTCACGACCTCGTGACCCGCCTCGCGCAGCGTGTCCAGACCCGCGTCCGCGATGGGGTCCGTGACCAGTACCTTCATGCGCGTCAGATCCCCGCCAGCGGGTATAACGCTTGTTTTCTCGGTGCGTGTCCGGCGACACGGTCGGCACCGATGACACAGTCGACACGGCTCGCAGCGCAGAGTCTCCGACGGTCCGGGCCGTGCGAACGCCACCGCTACTCGCGGGAGTATCGGGAGAGAAATCGAACCGGCAGGCCGCGCCTACCGCCACTCGGGAAGCGACGCGGCATCGTCGAGATCGAGTGTCATATACGCATCGTCACGGCTGATATCTGCGATTACGAACGTCTCGGTGGAACCGCCTTCGACCGAGGCCATGACCTCGGCGTTCGCTGCCACCTCGGCTTCGGCAACCATGTCCGGCGCCATGTGTGTGAATATGTCACAACCACGTATAAACCTGCCGGAACAATTCTCACGTATTGAAACCGGCCGTCGGTCGGGCGTCTGACGTGTGTTCGACGGTGGCCGATCGACGGGCGATTTCGCGCGGTGAAACGAGCGCGCGCGGGAGAAAATAAGGTGAGCCTGCGGGCCGAGGCCGGCAGGGCGACGGCGGCCCGGGACGGGAACGGGTGGGCGGCCCGCGACGGGTCGGGTGAGACAGTGCCGCGACGGGTCGGGTGAGACAGTGCCGCGACGGGTCGGGTGAGACAGTGCCGCGACAGGACTGGCCAGCGACGAGCGCGGGAGCACGTGGTGCGTGAGGGCGTCCCGGGGAAGTGTAAGGACTTAGTATGCGGGGCAAGGAGTACGTGACACTATGAACGTCGCAGACGTAATGACGCCGCGCGAGGACCTCGTCACCGTCGACCTGCCGGGGACTCGCGACGACGTCCTCGAGTACCTCCAGGAGCGCGAGTTTTCGTCCGTGCCGGTCGTCAAGGAGACCGACGACGGCGAGGAGTTCCGCGGCCTCGTCTCCCGCGACGCGCTCATCGACCAGCCCGACGAGGACCAGCTCGCGCTGCTCGTCGAAGAGGTCCCCACCGTCACCGCCGACGCGACCATCCACGAGCTGGCCGCGCTCATGCTCGCGGAAGGCGCCCGTCGCGTCCCCGTCGTCGACGGCCGCCTCGAAGGCATCGTCACCATCACCGACGTGGTCCGCGCCATCGCGGAGGGGAAAGTCGACGGCGACGCCCAGGTCGGCGACCTCGCCGAGACCGAGGTCAACTGCGTCTACCACGGCGCGCCGCTCCCGGTCGCCGAGCGCGAACTCGCCCACGCCGACGCGCCCTACGGCGTCGTCCTCGACGACGAGGGCGAGATGGACGGGATGATCACCGAAGTCGACATCATCGACGTCGCTCGCGTCGTCGAAGGGGAAGAGGAGACCGGCGACAGCCTCGCCAGCGACGACGCCGACTGGAAGTGGGAGAGCGTCAAGGCCGTCGGCTCCCGCTACATGCCCACCCGGAACGTCGAGATCCCGACCGGCCCGGTCTCGGAGTTCATGACCGCGGATCTGGTCAGCATCGGCGGCCGCCGCACCGCCAAAGACGCCGCCCAGCGGATGATCGAACACGACATCGAGCAGATCCCGCTGGTCTCCGGCGACGGCCTCGCCGGCATCGTCCGCGACATGGACCTGCTGGAGGCGCTGCGATGAGCGAGGAGGAAACGACTACCGCCGACTCGAGCGGCGCCACCGCACCGGACCTCACCGAACTCGCCAAGCGCCGGGGCTTTTTCCTCCAGACCGCCGGCGCCTACGGCGGCGTCTCCGGTTTCTACACCTTCGGCCCGCAGGGCGCCGGCCTCAAGGACAACATCGAGGACGCCTGGCGCGAGCGCTTCACCGTCCGGGAGGGCAACATGGAGATCGACGCCCCGACCGTGATGCCCGAACCCGTCTTCGAGGCGTCGGGTCACCTCGACGGCTTCGACGACATGCTCGTCGAGTGCCCCGAGTGCGGCGCCTCCCACCGCGCCGACCACGTCGTCGAGGACAACACCGATATCGAAGAGGCCGAGGGCCTCGGCGCCGAGCGCGTCGAGGAGGTCATCGCCGAGTACGAACTCGTCTGTCCCGCCTGCGGCACCGGCCTCGCCGGCCAGGCCGTCGAAGGCTTCAACCTCATGTTCCGGACGAACATCGGTCCGGGCTCCTCGTCGCCGGGCTACCTGCGCCCCGAAACCGCTCAGGGCATCTTCGTCGAGTTCCCCCAGCTGGCCGAGTACGCCCGGAATCAGCTCCCCTTCGGCGTCACGCAGATCGGCCGCGCCTACCGCAACGAGATCAGCCCCCGGAAGTCCCTCTTGCGCGTGCGCGAGTTCACTCAGGCCGAACTCGAACTGTTCGTCGACCCCGAGGACGACGCGGGCCCCGACCTCGACTCGGTGGCCGACGTCACCGCGCCCTTCTACCCCATCGACGCACAGGAGGACGAGGACGGCGAACCCCGGGAGCTGACGATCGGTGAGGCCGTCGCGGAGGGCGTCGTCGCGGACCCGTGGATCGCCTACTACCTCGGCGTCGCGACGGAGTGGTACGAGTCCATCGGTGTCGATCTCTCGCGGTTTCGCTACCGCCAGCACCTGTCGGGCGAGCGCGCCCACTACGCCGCCGACTGCTGGGACGCCGAGGCCGAAGTCGACGGCGACTGGATCGAACTCGCCGGCTTCGCCTACCGCGCCGACTACGACCTCTCGAAACACGACGCTCACTCCGACGACGACTTCACGATCTTCAAGCAGTACGACGAGCCCGTCACCGTCGAGCGCCCGACGGTCGACCCCGACATGAGCGTCCTCGGGCCGGAGTTCGGTGGCGCGGCCGGCGACGTGGCCGCGGCGCTCGAAGACCTCGCCGCGACCGACCCCGACCGGTTCCGGGTCACCGGCGAGGGGACGACCATCGAAGTGACGGTCGACGGCGACGCCTACGACGTTCCCGTCGAGGCGATCAACTTCGAGGTCGAGGAAGTGACCGAATCGGGCGAGCACGTCACGCCCCACGTCGTCGAGCCGTCGCTGGGTATCGACCGGGCGCTGTACACCGCCCTCGACCACTCCTACCGCGAGGACGAGGTCGACGGCGAGGAACGCACCTATCTCGAACTCCCGGCCGCCGTCGCGCCGACCACGGTCGGCGTGTTCCCGCTGATGGACCGCGACGGCCTCGGCGAGCGCGCCCGCGAGGTGGCCGCCGACCTGCGCGCCGCCGGCCTGTCGGTCGCCTACGACGACTCGGGCGCCATCGGCCGGCGCTACCGCCGGCAGGACGAGGTCGGTACCCCCTTCTGCGTCACCGTCGACTACGCGACCCTCGGCGAGGCCGAGGAAGCGGACGGCGAGGGTCAGGACGCCGAGGCGGAGGACGGCGACGCCCCCGACCCGGACACCGTCACGCTCCGCGAGCGCGACACCACGGCGCAGGCCCGCGTCGCCATCGACGACCTCTCCCGGGTCCTGCGCGGGCTCCGGGACGGCGACCTGACTTTCGACGAGCTCTGAGGGATGACCGACGACGTCGCCGCCACCGCCGACGGACTCGCCGGCCTCTCCGACGAGGTGGCGCGGCGGCTCGTCCACGCCAGCACCACCGTCGTCCCGCTCTCGTACGTGTTCGTCGACGGCGTCACCTGGCGCCACGTCCAGGGCTTTCTCGCCGTCGCGCTCGTGGCCGGCCTCGCGCTCGAGATCGCCCGGCTCAATCTCGGCCTCGACTGGCGAGTCTTCGACCGGCTCACCCGCGAGTACGAGCAGGACAACCTCGCGGGCTACTTCCTCGGCGCCGTCGGGATGGCCGTCGTCGCGTTCGCCTTCCCGCCGCCCGGCGCCGACCCGTTCGTCGCCGCGCTCTCACCCACGGAGGTGGCCGTCCCCGCGATGCTCATGCTCACCGTCGCGGACCCGATCAGCGGCCTCCTCGGGTCGGGGGAGTTGCGCACCGCGAAGCAGGTGTGGGTGTTGCTGGCCACCTTCGGCGTCGCGACGCTGCTGGCGACGCCGTTCGTCCCGCCCGTCGCGGCCGTCGTCGGCGGCGCGGCCGCCACCGTCGCCGACGGCGTCAAGCCCGTCATCGCCACCTACGTCGTCGACGACAACCTCTCCATCCCCGTCGCCAGCGCCACCGCGATGTTTCTCGCCGTCGAGTTCCTCCCCGCGACGCCGGTGTGATCGGTGCCGGCCGAACGGCCACCGTGTCACGCACCGTCGCTGTCCGACCGACCGCCGTAGCGCGCGCCGTCGCGCTCCTGTGGCGCGACGAAGTCGCGCGAGGGACGAGTAACGCAGGAGCTTGCGACGAGTAACGCAAGAGGCTGGGGAGGTGTGAGGCTCACGCCTGCCCGGACAGCCCTGTTTCCAGACTACCTCGACGGGATTTTCCTGGTGGACTGAAAGGGCGAGACGCGCTCGCGTTCGCGTGGTCGCTGCGGGACCCCTATCCGCGCGAGCGCGGTGCCGTGCGGTTGTTCGACGCGCGGATATGTCCCGTCAGCGACCGCGAGCGCGACGAGGGCTTTCAGCGCTCAAGAACGAGTGCGGTTGCGATGAAGTCTGCGGGTGCGGTCACTCATAGCGAGCGGGTCGAGGGCTTTCACCGCTCAAGAACGAGTGCGGTCGCGGTGTCGTCTTCGAACGAGACAGCAGCGAGCGAGCGAACCGAAACGGCTCAGCCGCCATCGACTCGGCGCTCGAAAAAGCGTCGTTCGAGCGCCTCCGAGGACCCCATCAGGACGGTCCCGAGAACGCCCATCACCAGGACGTAGCCGACCGCGAGCGCGGCGATGGTGTCGCCGTTGGGCAGGCCGGCCTCGGGCCGCGCGGCGAGCGCGGCGATGACCAGCGAGAACTCGCCGCGGGCGACCATGGCGACGGCGACCCGGCGCGAGCGGCGCTCGGAGAGGCCGTAGGTGCGCCCGCCCCAGTAGCCGCTCACAAGCTTGGTCGCGGCGGTGATCGCGGCCAGCGCGGCCAGCGGTTCGAGGACGCCGGCGACCAGCGCGGGGTCGGTCTCCAGGCCGATGGCGAAGAAAAAGACCGCGGCGTAGAGGTCCCGCTCGGAGGTGATCACGCGTTCGATGCGGTGGGCGTGGTCGGTCGCGCCGAAGGCGGCGCCGAGGAAAAAAGCCGCGACGGCCTCGCTGACGCCGAGGACGAGCGCGAGGCCCGCCACGCCGGCGGCGGCCGCGACGACGCGGACGAGGAACTGCTCGTTCGAGTCGGTGGCCAGATAGCGTTCGAGCAGCGGCGTCCCCCAGACCGCGAGCGCCACGAGCGCGAGGAGGACGGCCAGCGAGACGGCGATGGACGCGCCGACGCCGCCGGTGGGGTCGAGGCTCGCGAGGTCGACGCCGGCGACATCGCCCACGCCCCCGCCGTTGCCGCCGAGCGCGACGGCCGTCACGACCGCCAGATACACCGCGACGACGACGTCCTCGAAGACGAGGAGGCCGAGGATCGTCTCGCTCTCGGGGTCTGCGATCCACCCCAGGTCGATGAGCGTCTTGGTGATGATCGCCGACGACGAGATGGCCACGATCCCGGCGAGAAAGAGCGACTCCAGCGCCGAGAACCCGAGCGCGAAGCCGATAGCCGCGCCGACTGTGCCGTTGATCCCGACGTCGATGGCGCCCGCGCCGAGTATCCGGTCGCGACTGGCCGCGAGCCGTTCGAGGTTGAACTCCAGCCCGATGAAAAAGAGGAGGAAGACGATGCCGAGTTCGGCGAGGAGGTCGATGAACTCGCGGGTCTCGACGAGGACGAACGAGTAGCCGAACACCTGCGGGACGTTGGGGCCGACGACGATGCCGGCGACGATGTACGCCGGGATGACCGACTGACCGTAGCGGTCGGCGACGGCCCCGCCGACCGCCAGCACCGCGAAGACCACGCCCGCCTGGAAGAGCAGATCCGTGGCGGCCATCAGTCACTCGCCGTCATCGGTCGGGTCACCGGACTCGGCGTCGGCCGACCCCTCGCCGGCGTCGTCACCGGTGGGACCGCCCGCGGCGCCCGGACCGTCGGTCGAGCCGCCGAACTCGGTCGCGCCCTCGACGAGACGAGCGAGCGAGCGCTGTTCGGCGCGGGTTCCGAGCGCGACGAGGACGTCGTCGGGTTCGAGGAGGACATCGCCGCCGGGGTTGGTGAACGTGTCCGTGCCGCGCTGGAGGGCGACGACGGTCGCGCCCGTCTCCCCGCGGACGTTCGCGCCGAGCACCGTTTCGCCGACCAGCGGCGAGTCGGCCGGCACGTCGACCCACTCGATGATCGCGTCGCCCAGCGGCACCGACAGGTCCGTCGCGTCGACGGACTCGAAGTGCGCCCCCGTCAGGATCGAGCCCAGTTGGCGGGCCTGCTCGGCGGGCAGGTCGAAGATCTGCTCGCTGTCTGCCTCCGGGTCCGGCCGGCGAAAGACCTCGCGTCGCCCGTCGTGGTGGTGCAACACGACCGCCCGCGACCCGTCCGCGAGTTCGAGTTCGAACTTCCGGCCGACGCCCGGAATGTCTGTCTCGTAGACGGTCATGCCCGCGGATTCGACCAGCGGCGGCTTAAGCGTGGGTGACCGCTGACGGCAGCACGGCTCCTTTCGCCGCAGCCGACCACTTTCACCCCGCTATCTGAACCCTTAACAGCGGGCGCGGCCAACGTGGCCGTAATGGCGACTACCGACGGGGCGGAGTTCGTCGAGGGGCCGCTGCTCGTCGACGGCGTCCTCGAGAACCGGGCCTACCAGCGCCGACTCGCCGACGCGGCCCTCGAAACGCATACGCTGGTCTGTCTCCCGACCGGTCTCGGGAAGACCACCGTCAGCCTGCTCGTCACCGCCGACCGACTCGCCGGCGACGTGGTCAACAAGTCCCTCCTCCTGGCCCCCACGAAGCCTCTCGTCCAGCAACACGCCGACTTCTACCGCGAGGCGCTGACCGTGCCCGACGACGAGATCGTCGTCTACACCGGCGACACCCGCCCCGACGACCGCGCGGACCTGTGGTCGGGCGCCCGCGTCGTCGTCGCCACCCCCGAAGTCGTCGAGAACGACCTGGTCGGCTCGCGGATCGACCTGACCGACGTGGTCCACTGCACCTTCGACGAGTGCCACCGCGCGACCGGCGACTACGCGTACAACTACATCGCCGAGCGCTACCACGAACAGGCCCGCGACCCGCTCGCCACCGGGATGTCGGCCTCCCCCGGCGACGACGAGGAAGCCATCCTCGAAGTCTGTGCGAACCTCGGCCTGTCCCAGGTCGAGGTGATGACCGAAGACGACGCCGACGTGGACGACTACACCCACGAAACCTCCGTCGAGTGGGAGCGCGTCGAACTCCCGGAGACCGTGATCGAGGTCCGCGACGCCCTCCACGAGGTCATCACCGACCGACTGGAGAAGCTCAAAGAACTCGGGGTCACCTCGACGACCCAGCCCGACACCTCCGAGCGGGAGATCCAGCGCATCCAGGGCGAACTCCGGCAACTGATGGACAACGACCAGTCCGAGGGGTACGAGGGGATGAGCCTGCTCGCGGAGGTCCGCAAGCTCCGAACGGCGGTCACCTACGCCGAGACCCAGAGCGTCGAGTCGCTGCGCCGGTACTTCGAGCGGCAGAAGCAGGCCGCCCGCGCCTCGGGGGCGTCGAAGGCCGACCAGCGGATGGTCTCCGATCCCAAGGTCCGCGAGGCGGTCCGGAAGGCCGAGGCCTACGACGACCTCCACCCCAAGTTCCGCCAGACCCGGATGCTCCTCGCCCAGACGCTCGGCATCGAGGGCGGCGAGCGCGTCATCGTCTTCACCGAATCACGAGACACCGCGGAGACGCTGACGGACTTCCTGGGGAACCACTTCGAGACCCGGAAGTTCGTCGGGCAGTCCGACACCGACGGCAGCGACGGGATGACCCAGAACGAACAGCAGGAGACGCTCGACGCCTTCCGCGCCGGCGAGTTCGAGGTGCTCGTCTCCACCTCCGTCGCCGAGGAGGGGCTGGACGTCCCCGAGGTCGACCGCGTCCTCTTCTACGAACCGGTCCCGACGGCGATCCGGGCGATCCAGCGCAAGGGCCGGACCGGCCGCCAGACCGAGGGCGCCGTCTCGGTCCTGCTCGCGGAGGACACCCGCGACGAGGCCTACTTCTGGAAGGCCCGCAACGACCAGAAGCGGATGCGCAAGGAGCTTCGCTCGCTGAAGTCGATGGCCGGCGAGATCGAGTCCGAACTCGGTCAGTCGGCGATGAGCGACTTCGAAACGGGGTCTGCAGTCGAAACGAACGGCGGTGACGGGTCCGACCCGGACCGCACGACTGCGGACGGATCGGCCGGCGAGAAACCCGCCGCTGAGACCGGCGGATCTCCACAGGAAACAGGGGGCGAAGCCGCAACCGAGTCCGAGGAATCGGCAACTTCGCCGAGTGAAAACGAAGTCCCGTCGCAAGCTTCCGAGACAGGAGCGGACGATACCAGCGGTGACGACAGCGACGACAGCGGTGACGACGAGAAGAGCGACGACGACGGACAGGCCGGACTCGACGCGTTCGCAGGCGAACCGGGTGGCGATTCGGGCAGCCAATCGGACGACGATGCCGGCGAGACGGAGTCAGACGGCACCGTCGCGACGGCGGATCCCTCGGGCGAAGACACCGAGATCGTCGTCGACCAGCGCGAACTCGACGCGGCCATCGCGAAGGACCTCTCGCGCCGCGAGGGCGTCACGACGCGCCTGGAGACGCTCGCCGTGGGCGACTACGTCCTCTCGGACCGGGTGGTCGTCGAGCGCAAGACCGTCTCGGACTTCCTCGACACGCTGACCGGGAGCGACGAGCGCTCGATGTTCGAGCAGGTCACAGACGCCACCCGGAACTACGCCCGGCCGGTCGTCGTCATCGAAGGGACGAACCTCTACGGCGAGCGCAGCGTCCACCCCAACGCCATCCGCGGCGCACTGGCCTCGCTCGCAGTGGACTTCGGCGCGAGCGTCCTCCGGACCGAGAACGAAGACGAGACGGCCGAATTGCTGAAAACGATCGCCTCGCGCGAGCAGGAGGACAACGAGCGGACCGTCAGCGTCCACGGCGAGAAGAGCTCGAAGACCCTCGCCGAACAGCAGGAGTACGTCGTCGCCAGCGTCGCCGAAGTCGGCCCCGTCACCGCGCGTTCGCTGCTCGAAGCGTTCGGGAGCGTCGAGGATGTTCTGACCGCCGACGCCGACGAACTCCAGGCCGCCGAGGGCGTGGGCGAGGTGACCGCCGAACGTATTCGCGACGTGGTAGGTAGCGACTACGACCGGTGAGCGGCGAACGTCGGGCCGACGACGAATCGGGGATCTGCGGGGTCCGAAGGGCGAGCCGCTCACCGAGAACACCCCCTTCGTTTCGTATCGAGAACTCGACCGATCAAAACATCAAATACCCCCCGGTTCGTTGTCACGGAGCGAACGGGTATTCGATGAGCGGCATGGAGTGGATCGTCAGGTTCGAGTTGCCGAACGGGGGCCCCGGCCCGGAGACGGTGTCGAGCGACGACCTCGCGCCGGCGTTCGACGGGATCGTGGTCCTGCTCTTGCGCGACCACTACTGTCAGGTCTCCCGTGACCGGGCCCGAGCCTACAGCGACGCCTTCGATACCTTCCGCGAGGAGGACGTGGCCGTCGTCGCGGCGCTCCCCCACGAGGTCGAGAAAGCCGCCTACTGGCGGAAACGCTACGACCTCGATTTCCCCGTGGTCGCCGATACGGTGGATGCTCCCACCGCCGCCGGCGACGCGGACGAGGCCGCCGCCGGCACCGCGATGACCGACGGGACGCCCAGATTCGACGCCTTCGCCGACGTCGAGACGGGCGTCGACTCCCTGCCGGGGATCGGTGTCCTCGACACCGACTCGAAATACCCCCGACTCGTCCGCACCGAGGGCGGCGAGACGCTCCAGGAGTGTCCCACTCCCGAGAAAGCGCTCGACGTCGCCCTCGACGCGTTGCACTGACGCGAGAAACAGTTCTCCGGAGTTCCGGCAGTCAGTACGGCAGCGCCGACAGCGCCTCGGCCGCCTCGCGAGCGGCCGCGAGGTGGTCGCGCGCGCGCCGCGGGTCCTCGCACGCCTCGGCCTGGCGTGTCTGTGAAACGAGCGTCCGGACGAGCGACTCGCGGGCGTCCGCGAGGTCACCGTCGCCGCCGGTCGCAGGCGCTGGCTCCGGCGCCTGACCCACCGAGGACGACGGCGATGCGGTCGACCGCCCGGAGGGCGCCGTTTCGGATGGGTCCGCGGCCGAGGAGCCGCCGGAGGGCGCGGCCGGCGCATCCCGCTGTGGAGTGGAAGCGGGGGTGTCCTGCGTCCGGGTTGGGGCGTCGGTCGCACCGGCCGCGCCGGCCGCGTCGGCGGAGTCCGCGCTGACCGCTGTGTCGGCTTCGCTCTCGGCGGTCGCGTCGCTCTCTGCACCGCCGACGCCAGCGTGTTCCACTTCGGCGCCGTTCTCGGCGGGTTCGGCGCCACTCGACCCTTCGGTCGCGGCGCCGCCCTTTTCGGCTGCATCGTCCGCTGCGGCCTCGCCGCCCACCCCGACGACTTCCTCGCAGGAGGGGCAGAACTCCTGGCCGTCGTAGCGGAAGATGGGGTCGCCACACTGGTCGCAGTGAGCGTTCGTCATCGTCGCGCCCTTGAGGAGGAGTTCGCTCATCTGCTCGGTCGCTTCGCGCTTCTTTTGGTCGCGCTCGTACTTCTCGCGGAGCCGCTCGCGCTCGGCTTCCTTGTCGAAGTCGCTCATACCCGATAGATACCCGCCGCGGGGGAAAAACGCGTCGTCGCCCGACCGACGCGACAGCCCGACTTTCGGCCAGGTATTTCGACTATCGTCGAATCGAAAATGGACGAATGACGCCACCAGCGAGGCGGTTTCGACAGTTTTACCCCCGAACGTGGGACAGTTTCACGTGGTATGACGAAAGTTAGCATCGTCGGTGCCGCTGGCACCGTCGGGGCGGCAGCGGGGTACAATCTCGCGCTCCGGGACATCGTCGACGACCTCGTCTTCGTGGACATCCCGGACCAGGAAGACGTCACGATCGGTCAGGCGGCCGACGCCAACCACGGCGTCGCCTACGACTCGAACACGACCGTCCGGCAGGGCACCTACGCGGACACCGCCGGCTCGGACGTCGTCGTCATCACGGCCGGCATCCCGCGCCAGCCCGGCCAGACGCGCATCGACCTCGCCGGCGACAACGCGCCGATCATGGACGACATCGGCTCCTCCATCGCCGAGCACAACGACGACTTCGTGACCGTCACCACGTCGAACCCGGTCGATCTTCTCAATCGCCACCTCTACGAGACGGGCGAGCGCGCACGCGAGAAAGTGGTCGGCTTCGGCGGCCGCCTCGACTCCGCGCGCTTCCGCTACGTCCTCGCCGAGCGCTTCGACACGCAGGTCGGGAACGTCGAGGCCACGATTCTGGGCGAGCACGGCGACGCGCAGGTCCCCGTCTTCTCGAAGGTCCGCGTCGACGGCCGCGACCCCGACTTCTCCGACGAGGAGCGCGAGGAGATCCTCGCCGACCTCCAGGAGTCCGCGATGAACGTCATCGAGCGCAAGGGCGCGACCGAGTGGGGTCCCGCCACGGGCGTCGCCCACATGGTCGAGGCCATCCTGCGCGACACCGGCGAGGTCCTCCCCGGCTCGGTCGTCCTCGACGGCGAGTACGGCTACGAGGACACCGCCTTCGGCGTCCCCGTCAAGCTCGGTTCGAACGGCGTCGAGGAGGTCGTCGAGTGGGAACTCGACGACTACGAGGCGGAGCTCATGGACGACGCCGCCGAGAAGCTCGCCGACCAGTACGAGAAGATCGCCTGAGCGGGCGCGTCTCGGCACGTCGACACTTTTCTGTTCTCGCTATCGCTCGGGAGCGCAGCGGGTCGAAGACGAGCGCCGAGGCGAACGACACTGCACGCGAGCGCACCCGGCGCGCGCCGGACGGACGGCCGATGTGACAGAAAACGTCGCCGGTCCGGACCCTCACTCGCCGGCGAGGTGGTCGAGAACGGCTTCGGTGTCGTTGGGCACGGGTTCGGGGTCGCCGCCGGCCTCGTAGGCGGCGTCGGGGTCTTTGAGCAGGTGTCCCGTCGTCAGACAGACCACGTCCTCGTCGTCGGCGACGCGACCCTCGTCGCGGAGCTTGCGGAGGCCGGCGACGGAGGCTGCGGAGGCGGGTTCGACGCCGACGCCCTCCTCGGCGAGGTCGCGCTGTGCCTCGGTGATTTCCTCGTCGGAGACGGCGACGGCGGTGCCGCCGGTCTCGCGGATGCCCGGCAGCGCTTTCGGGGCGTTGACGGGGTTGCCGATTCGGATGGCGGTCGCGCGGGTCTCGACCTCCTCCCAGCGGCGGACCTCGTCGTTGCCCTCTTCGATGGCCTCGACCATCGGCGCGGAGCCGGCGGCCTGGACGCCGGTGAGCTTGGGCACCTCGCTCTCGTCGATGGCGCCGGCCTTCCGGAGTTCGCGGAAGCACTTGTAGAGCGCGGCGGTGTTGCCGGCGTTGCCGACCGGGAGGACGATCCGGTCGGGGTAACGGCCCTCGTCGGCGTAGAACCGCTCCATGATCTCGAGGCCGATGGTCTTCTGGCCCTCGAGACGGAAGGGATTGAGCGAGTTGAGGAGGTAGGCCTCGCCGCGGGCGGCGAGTTCCTGCACGATGTCGAGACAGGAGTCGAAGTTGCCGTCGACCTCGAGGATGCGGGCGCCGTGGAGGCTGGCCTGTGCGACCTTCCCGGCGGCGACCTTGCCGGCGGGGAGCAGAACCAGGGTTTCCATCCCGCCGCGGGCGCCGTAGGCGGCCAGCGCGGCGGAGGTGTTGCCGGTGGAGGCGCAGGCGAGGCGGTCGACGCTGACTTCCCTGGCGACGCGGACGCCGACGGTCATCCCGCGGTCCTTGAAACTGCCCGTGGGGTTCATCCCCTCGTGTTTCACGCGGAGGGTGTTCACGCCGACCTCGTCTTCGAGGCGCGGGACGTGATGGAGGGGCGTGCCGCCCTCGGGGAGGGACACCCCTTCGTCGAACGGGAGCGCGGCACTGTAGCGCCAGACGCCGTAGGGGCCGGACTCGGGGGTGCTCGCGCCGCCGAAGTCGTCCCAGGTGGGCAGGTCGGCGTAGCGGACTTCGAGCAGGCCGTCGCAGTCGTCGCAGGTGTAGCGGACGGCGTCGAACGGGGCGAACGTCTCGCCGCACTCGATGCAGGTGAGCCAGACGCCGTCGTCGGCGGCGTCGGGCACTGGTTCGTCGAGGTCGAGGTGCGCGCTCATTGGAGGGTCTCCACGCCCGGCGACCAAAAGAGGGGCGATTCCGGCGGGTATGGGTGAGGTGGTGGAGCGAACGCGAGGATGAGGTCGAAACCCGCGTCGCTTTTGAGGCGCGGGCGCTCACTCGGTGGTGAGGGCACGTAGCTCAGTCCGGATAGAGCGTCGGACTTCTAATCCGACGGTCGTGGGTTCGAATCCCACCGTGCCCGCTTCTGCGAGGAGCGGACGCGACGAGCGAAGCGGTCAGTGGGATTCGAAGCAGACGAGTCGCGGCCCGCGGAGTGAGCGAGGCGAACGAGCAGGCCCGTCTCGGCGTGGTTCGAATCTCACCGTGCCCGTCCACTTTTTACAGACGTGGTGTCACAGCAGGAGCGGAGCAGCGCACAGGTCGCAACAGCCCGAATCGAACCGGCAACTCTCGAGAGAAAGAGCACATATACAGTATATATCCACATATTATATATAAGAAGTGATGCTCTGAGAGGCTCACATCCCCCGATCGGACTCGACCGGGGTCGCCCGTGACGCGTGATCCGTCCGATCCCGACACACTCACGGAGTTTCGGCCGCGAAAATGACTCTCGATACCTGGATTTCGGGCTCGACCGGCGGCCCGCGGGAACCGCAGCGCCTGCGACGGCCCGAGCGTTCCAGTACCGGTAGCAGTTCCGTCGACCGGGTGGTATCGAGGGGGACCCGGTCGACGAATTCGCGCAGGCCCACGAAAAATTTGGCATAAGAGCCGTTCTATTCCGCGTTTGCGCGGTCGACAGTCCGACAGCCGGTCGCGCTGTATTCGACGTGTGCCGGGAGAGAGTGCGACAGCGTCGGGCAGAGAGTGCGATAGCGTCGAGCAGAGAGTCCTGTTGTGTGCTACGGCGGCAGAAACATAGAAATATAGTAGAGTTCCGAATATGATAAGAAATCTATCATGTAGAACGGCGGTGTTCGGCTCGAACGATCCGGACCGGTGAGCGGCCTCGTCGCGAACCGGAACGAGAGACGCCGTGGTATCGGCGAGTCGGGGCACGCCGGCTACCGAGGGAAACGTTTTTTCGGCGGACCCCCGATTCGGTCGGGTATGGCGACACCGGACCAGGGGAGTCACTCGACCCCGGAGTTCGACGGCGACGACCTGACTATCACCTACATCGGCGGCGGCGCTCGCGAGTGGGCGCCCAAGTTCGTCCAGGACATGGCTCTCTCGGGGGTCGACGGCGAGGTCCGCCTCTACGACGTCAACTACGAGGGGGCACAGCGCAACGCCCGGTTCGGCAACTGGGTCCAGAACAGAGAGGGCGCCACGGCCGACTGGCGCTACGAGGCCTGCGAGGACCGCGACGCGGCCCTTGACGGTGCGGACGTGGTGGTCACCTCGACGCAGTTCGACCCCGCGGAGACGTTCGTCCACGACCTCGACATCCCCCGAGAATACGGCATCTACGGCGCGGTCTCGGCGACGATCGGCCCCGGCGGGGTCTTCCGGGCGATGCGCACTATCCCCCTCTACAGGGAGTTCGCGGCGGCGGTCCGCGAGCACTGCCCCGACGCGTGGGTGTTCAACTTCACCAACCCGGTCCACTTCGTGACGCGCGCGCTCTACGACGAGTTCCCCGATATCAACGCCGTCGGCCTCTGTCACGAGGTGCTGGGCACGCGGGACCACCTCGCCTCGCTCGCCGCGGAGCATCTCGATATCGACGCGAACCGCGAGGACGTCGCGGTGAACGTCAAGGGCATCAACCACTTCACCTGGGTCGACGAGGCCACCTGCAAGGGCCGAGACCTGTGGCCGCTGCTGGAGGAGCTGGCCGACTCCGAGCGGGCGAACCGGACCTTCACGCCGGACGACCTGACGGACGTCTCGCCGTTCGTCGACAACCAGCAGGTCACCTGGGAGCTGTTCCGGCGGTTCGGTCTGTTCCCGGCCGCCGGCGACCGCCACCTCGTCGAGTACGCCACCTGGTTTCTCAGCGGCGGCAGGGAGGGACTCAACCGCTGGGGCGTCAAGCGCACCGGGAGCGACTACCGGGCCAAACACTGGACGCCCGCCGAGTCCGACCAGACCACCGACGTCGAGGCGTGGATGGACGGCGACGAAGCGTTCGAGCTGTCGTCGTCCGGCGAAGTGTTCGCCGACATGATCGAGGCGCTCGCAGGCGGCGAGCCCGTCGTCACGAACGTCAACATGCCGAACACGGGGCAGGTCTCGGGCATCGAAGACGGCGCCGTCGTCGAGACCAACGCGCTGGTCCGGAGCGGCGAGGTCCGCCCGCTCGCCGCCGGCGGCTTCCCGCGCCCCGTCCGGTCGCAGATCCGGACCCACGTCGACACCATCGAGACCGTCGTCGAAGCCGCCCGGACCGGCGACGTCGACCTGGCGTTCCAGGGCTTTCTGAACGACCCCCAGGTCCGCACCCTCCAGACCGAGGACGCCCGGGACCTGTTCGCGGAACTCGCCGCCGCCGAATCGGACTACCTGACGGAGTGGGGCCTCGCCGGTTCGTCGGTCCTCGCCGGATCAGACGCCGTCTGAGGCGTCCGGGCCGCCCCGGACAGAATCGAGCCGGGGATCGCGTCTCCGCTAGAGGCCGCTCGGGAACGCCGCGGGGAGGGGCTCGGGTCGCTCGACGGTCGAGTCGACCGAGACGTGGTCCCCGGTGGCAGAGGACTCCCGGATCCCCTCCAGGATCTCGAGGACGTGGCCGGCGAGTCGCCCCGAGGTCCGGTGGTCCCAGTCGCCGCGGATCGCGTACACCATGTCGGCGACCCCGGCGCCCCGCCCGCCGGTGTACTCGTGCGTGAGCGGCACCTCGTCGACGTCGTCGGCGCCCGCGCCCCGGAGCTTCACGGGCCCCTCGAAGTGGTTCGGGTCGGGGAGCGAGAGCGTCCCCTCGGTACCGTACACCTCGAACGCCGGGGACGACAGGGTCGACCCGCCCGGCGCGTCGAAGCTGGTCGTGACGGTCGCGGTCGCGCCGTTCTCGAACTCGACGAGGCCCGATTCGTGGGTCGGCACCTCGACGTCGATCCGCTCGCCGTCGCGGGGCTCGCTGGTGATGACCCGCTCGTCGTGCGTCCGCGAGACCGACCCGGAGACGCGCTCGGCGGGCCCGAACAGCGACACGAGCGCCGTCACGTAGTACGGCCCCATGTCGAACAGCGGCCCGCCGCCCTCCTGATAGTAGAAGTCGGGGTTCGGGTGCCAGCTCTCGTGGCCCCCGCTGGCCCACACGACGGTCGCGCCGACCGGGTCGCCGACCGCTCCGTCGTCGACGACCGACCGACAGGTCTGCAGTCCGGCCCCGAGGAAGGTGTCGGGCGCCGATCCGAGACGGACGCCCTCGCGGTCGGCCGCCTCGACGATCGTCTCGGCGTCCGCGACGGTCGTCGCCAGCGGCTTCTCGACGTAGACGTGCGTCCCCGCCTCGACGAACTGGAGACAGGTGTCCTCGTGGACCGCCGGCGGCGTCAGGTTGACGACGAGTTCGACGTCGTCGTCCGCCGCCATCTCGTCGGGGTCGTACGCCCGGATCCCGTGTTCGTCGGCCGTCTCGGCCGCGAGGTCGGCGTCGATGTCCGCGCACGCGACGATGTCGAACGCGTCGAAGCGGTCGTCGGCGTCGAAGTACGCGCCGCTGATCGTGCCACAGCCGAGGATCCCTACCGAAACTGGTTCCATACCCTGACTCTCAGAACACCGCGACGAAAAGATTCTGGTTCGGCCGGCGGTCGCTCCGCCCACTGCCCCGGCCTCTCTCGCCGCGTCACTCGGGGGCGTAGAGACAGAACCCGCCGTTTTCCGCCACGTCGACCGAGAGGTCCGTCTCGGGCGAGCAGACCAGTTCCTCCCGGACGAGGGCGTCCCCGTCACCGTCGCGGACGAGGACCGCGTCGCGTCGCTCGTCGAGGACCGAGAGGGGGGCGTCGACGGTGCGAGCCGGTCCGGCGGTGATCGCGCCGACGAACCAGTCGCCGTCGCGCCGTCGCGCGACGACCGCCTCGGTGCCCGGCCAGCCGTCGAGAAAGACCGTGTCGTCCCAGGCCGCGGGGACCCGTTCGAGGAACCACTCGGCGTCGGGTCTGGCCGCGTACGACTCGCGGCTGTCGGCGAAATGCTGGAGGCCGGACTCGAAGACGACCGACAGCGCGAGCTCGTGGCCCGCGGAGGTCAGGCGGTTGTCGGCCGAGAACGTGACCGGCGTGTAGTCCATGGGACCGACGACGTTTCGGGTGACCGCGAGGACGACGTTGTGCGCCGGCGGCAGCCCCTTCACCGGGTAGTGCTCCGCGCCCATGACGCCCTCGTAGGTGAGGACGTGCGGCCAGCGACTCGACAGCCCCGTCGGGACGACCGCGCCGTGGAAGTTGAGCATCAGTTCGCGGTCCGCGGCCGCCGCGGCGACCGCGTCGTAGAACTGGTGGCGACCCTGGTCGTCGCTGTCCATGAAGTCGATCTTGACGCCGTCGACGCCCCACGCCGACCAGCGGTCGAGACGGCGCGTGCGGTCGTCGTGTCGATGGAGGTCCGTCCAGTGCGCCCAGACGAACACGCCGACGCCCCGGTCGTGGGCGTACTCGACGAACTCCGGGAGCCAGGCCGCGTCCCAGCCGCCGTCGACGAGGACGTGTTCCCAGCCGCGGTCGGCCGCGTAGTCGGCGTACGCCCGCTGTACGTCGAACTCACCGGGGCTCGACGTGTCGGACCACCACGACCATGCGACCCGGCCCGGTTCGATCCAGTCGGCGTCGGGGTCGACGGCCGACTCGCCGACCAGTTGCGGGACGAGCGACGACGACGCGACCGTCCCGAGGTCGCCGACCATCGCGACGCGCCAGGGCGTCGTCACCGGACAGCGGACGTTGACCGTCGTTCGCGGCATGCGGTACTCGTACAGCGTCGAGGCCTCGGTCGTCGTCAGCCGGGACGCAGCGTACTCGCCGTCGACGCCGGCTTCGGCGACGAGCACCCAGTCCTCCCCGGTCCGGAACAGCCCCGGCATCGAGAACTCGCCGTCGGCCCGGTGGGCCGAGTAGTGTCGCCCGATCGACTCGTGGTCGACGCCGTAGTCGAACAGCCAGCCGACGGCGTCGTCGGGCAGGCGAACCCCGCTGTCGTCCGCGCCGAACTCCGGTCGGTTCCCGAAGAGGCTCACGACGCCGTCGCCCTCGATCCGGTACCGATAGGCGACGCCGTCGTCGGCGACGCGGAGTTCGAGCGCCGCGGTTCGGCCGGCGTCGGACTCGAATTCGAAGGTGGCTTCGGTCGCGCGGTGGTGGTGGGTCCGTCGCTTCCCGCGCGCGGTCCGCACCGTCTCGTCGATCCCGGTCGTCTCCGCCGCGACGAACTCGTAGGCCGCCGGGAACGGGCCGTCCGGGGTCGAGATCCCGACCGGCGACGGGGCGACCACCTGTCGGCCGTCGCGCTCGACGCCGAGCGCCCGGTCGGGGTCGGAGAACTCGAGCGAAACGGTCAGATCGGCCGTACCATGGCTCACCGAATGCATAGGGGATAGAGCACGACCGGTCGTAATGAACGGACCGATCGACCACAGTTGTGCCGGTTCTCGTCGTGGCCCCGGCGATCCCCTCCACCACCGGAACAGTTACGTTCGTTCCTGCCCGCCATCGCAGTGATGGACTCGATTCGTTACGGGATCGTCGGCTGTGCCGGGATCGGGACGACACACGCTGGGTCGGTCGGACGGGCGACGGGTGCGGACCTCGTCGCGTGTGCCGACGTGGACGCCGACGCCGCCCGGGACTTCGCCGCGGAGTACGACCTCGACGCGTACGACGACGTGACGACGATGATCGAAGACGGGAACGTCGACGCGGTCAGCGTCTGCACGCCGAGCGGCACGCACGCGGACGTGGTCGTCGAGGCCGCGAACGCCGGCGCCGATATCCTCTGTGAGAAACCGCTCGACGTGTACGCCGACCGCATGACCCGGATGATAGACGCCTGCGACGAGGCGGGCGTCACGCTCGCGGGCGTCTTTCAGCGCCGGTTCGAGCCGGCCGCCCGGCGGGCCAAGTCGGCCGTCGAATCGGGCGAACTCGGCGACCTGGTCGTCGGCGACACGGCGCTCAAGTGGTTCCGGTCACAGGAGTACTACGACTCCGGGGGCTGGCGCGGCACTCGCGCGATGGACGGCGGGGCGATGCTCAATCAGGCGATCCACAGCATCGACCGCCTCCAGTGGCTCGTCGGCGACGTCGAGTCGGTGCAGGCGGCGACGACCCGCCACCGGGATATCGAGTGCGAGACGTCCGTCGGGGTCGCCCTCTCCTTCCGGAACGGCGCGGTCGGGACCGTCTCCGCGACGACGACCACCAAGGGCGGCCGGGACCGCACGGAGCTCAACGGGACCGACGGGTCGCTCGGGCTCGCGGGCGGCGACCTCGACTACTTCGAGACGGGGGACGGCGAGGAGGGTCACTACGGCGCCGAGACCGGTTCCAGGGAGGTCGACCTCCCGTCGATCGACGGCGAGAACTGTCACGACCTGGTGGTACAGGACTTCGTGGACGCGCTCAGGGCGGGCGAGGCGCCCGCCGTTCCCGGTCGGGAGGCGCGCAAGGCGGTCGACCTCATCCTCGCCGCCGAGGCGTCCAGCGCCCGCGGCGAGGCGGTCCGGGTCGCCGACGTCCGCGCCGGTCGGGTTCCCGAGGCGAACGCCGACGACGCGTAGCGACAGACGGCGCCGCCCCCGTCACTGCGGGGTCGTCGACGGACCGGGACCGAGATCCGGGAGGGCGAACTCGTCACCTGGCGGTTCCGCGAGGAACGGGACGACGACGCGGCGGTCCGCGACCGGTTCACTGAGACCGACGGGGGCGGCGGCGCGCCCGACCCGATGAGCATCGACTACGCCAACCACCGGCGCGACATCGCGGACTTCCTGGCCGCGGTCGAGAGCGGCGAGCCGCTCATGCTCGACGGGGAAAGCCCGGAATACCGTCGAGATCATCACGTCGGTCTACGAGTCCGCCGACCGCGAGGAACCGGTCCGGCTCGACTGAGCGGCGCTCACTCGTAGCGGACGCCCGCCTCGTCGAGACAGTCCCGGAGCGCCGCCGTCGCGACTTCGTAGGCCTCGGGCCCCGGCAACCCGCCGTTCTCTCCCGCTTCCGCGAGGTGTGGCTCGAGCGAGGCCGGGCCGCGGAACCCCCGTCGGCCGAGCGCCGCCAGGACCGCCGGGATCGACCCGTCGCCCTCGCCCGCAGGTTCGATCCCGCCGCGTTCGCCTTTCCGTGCGTCTTTGATGTGGAGCTGTTCGACGTACTCGACGACGTCCAGGAGCGCGTCGGGGTACGGATCGACGCCGATCTCGAGGAAGTTCGCCGGGTCGAAGATCGCGCCGAGCGAGTCGCTGTCGACCGTGGTCAGGATATCGCGACAGCGCCCCGGCGTGTCGCCGTAGATGTCCTTCTCGTTCTCGTGGAGCAGGACCACGTCCTCGTCCGCGGCGCGGTCGGCCTTGCGCCGCATGCGCCGGATCACTTCTGAGCGGTGGTCGGCCGGGTCGTCTCCGTCCGGGATGTAGTACGAAAAGAGCCGGACGTAGTCCGCGTCGAACTGCTCGGCCCGTTCCAGCGCCGTCTCGAAGCGCTCGAAGTGCGGTTCGAACTCGTCTCCGATCCCGACCTTGCCGATGGGGGAACCGATAGCGGAGACCTCGACGCCTCGCTCGCCCAGCGCGCTCCGGACGCGTGCTACCTGTTCGTCGGAGAAATCCAGAACGCCGGTCCCGTCGACGCTGCGGAGGTCGAGGCGGTCGATACCCAGTTCGTCCAGGGTATCGAGTTGCGTCTCGAGGTCCGACGAGATCTCGTCGGCGAATCCGCTGACGACGAATTTCCCTTCGTGCATCGCCGGATCTTCCGCGTCTTCGGGTATTAAAACCACCGTCCGCCCGAGCGACGGCGGCCGACACCGACCCCGACCCGTTCGGAGTTCTCGGAAGCGAAACGGATCGGACCGCGGGCGGTTTTACTCTGTGAAACCTCCACGGGAAGGCGTGAGCGCGCGGACGTACCCGCAGGCCGGCGACTCCGACGAGAGAAAAGCCTATACCGGCGTCAGGACTGGTTCAACGCATGTCGACTGAGACGCTCCGGATCGGTGTGGTAGGCCTCGATCAGAACGGGCTGACACACGCGGAGGCCATCGCCCGACAGGGACACGAGGTCAGCGGCGCCGACGTCGACGAAGAGGCGAGAGACCAGTTCACCGACCAGTTCGACGGGGAGGTCTACGAGGAACCCAGAGACCTCTACGAGTCGGACGTCGACGGCGTCGTCATCACGATGCCAAACAGGTACCACGACACGCTCACCCAGCAGGCGTTCGACATGGGGGTCGACGTGTACCTGGAGAAACCGCTCGCTCACACCCTCGAGAGCGCCGAGCGGATCGTCGAGGCAGAACGCGAGTGCGACCAGTTCTGTATGGTGGGGTTTTCCGACTGTTCGGTCCGCTCGGCCGAGGTGCTAGAGGAGTACGTCGAGGAGGGATGGTTCGGCGACGTGTCCCACATCGAGGCTGTCTCGGAGCGTCGTCGCGGCATCCCCGGTCGGGGGACGTGGTTCACGTCCCGGGAATACGCCGGGGGCGGCGTGGTGACCGACCTGGGGAGCGAGGTCATCAACCTCGTCGTCAACCGCTGGACCAACTCGTCGGTCGAGCGCGTCTGGGGCTGCACCTGGAGCGACTTCGGCGACCGCGACGACTACTCGTATCTCACCATGTTCGGAACCGACGGGGACTCCGACCTCTTCGACGTCGAGGACGCCGGCGTCGCGCTCCTCCAGTTCGCGGACGGAACGACGGCGAGCATCAGGACCGCGTGGGCCACGAACGGCAACCGCCGGATGGAGTATCGACTGACCGGCACCGACGGCGGCGCGTTCCTCGACCTCACCGAGTCCTCGGGCGGGTATCGCAACGACGCGGGCGTCTACAAAGAGGGGCCTCGTCCTCCGAAAGAGGAACTTCGACTCTACGAAACTCGCGACACCGGGACCCCGCATCACGTCGACAGCATCGTCACCGTCAACTCGGTCGACAAGTTCGTCGCACAGATGGGAGTGTTCGCGGAGTGTCTCAGCGAGGGGGCAAAACCCGAGTTCAACACGGCCTCCGAGGGGCTCGAGGTCCAGCGAGTGATCGACGCCATCTACCGGTCGGCCACCACCGGAGAACCGGTCACGCTCGACGCGTAGCCCGTCGCCGTCGCCGGCAACGGTCCGACACGACCGATTACACCTATATGACTGTAATATCTGGCCGCGTACTGGCGATCGGTTCCGCTCAATAGAACCCGAACTCGATGGGTTCAGGCCGGTTCGGTAGAGCGGAACCACTGCCGCCGGTCGACGGTCGATGCTCGCTGGCGAACACGCTCGCCGGGATGTGCGCGGCCCGGGGACGCGGTCACTCCAGATCCGCGATGCTGCTGTAGGAATCGTCGAGCTGTGCGACGGCAGCCGTCGTCGTGAGGTGCTCCGGTAGCTCGTTCCGGAAGCGGTGGTCGTCGATCTGCGCTACCAGTCCGGAGACGCTCACGGCACCCAGGACCGACCCTCCGGCCGTCACGACGGGTTTCGAGACACACCGGATCCCCGGGAAACACTCCTCGTCGTCGAGCGCGTACCCCCGCTCGCGGACCTCCACCAGTTCGTCCTGGAGGGCCTCGACACCGGTGATCGTGTTCTCAGTCAGCGCCGCGAGGTCGTTCTCCTCGGCGAGCGCTTCGACGCGGTCCGACGGGAGTTCCGAGAGGATAGCTTTGCCGGAGGCCGTCGCGTGTATCGGGAGCCGCGTCCCCGTGATGGGACGCGAACCGACCTCTCGGTCGCCGGCCCGATAGATGTAGACGCCGTACCCGCGTTCTTCGACGACGAGCTGGACGCTCTCGTCGATCTCCTCGGCGAGCGCGTCGGCTCGCGGCTTGCAGATCTCGAAGAGCCGCTGGTCCCTGCGCGCCCGACAGCCGTGCTCGAACAGCCGCAGACCGAGACGGTAGACGCCGTCTGACTTCACGACGTAGTCGTGCGCACGGAGGGTCGAGAGGTGGTGATAGAGCGTGCTCTTCGACATCTCGACGAGATCGACCAGCTCGTTGAACCGAACGCCGTCGCGGTCGCCGATCTCGTTCAGGACGGTGAGAGATTTGTGCGTCGCCTCGACGCTGATGCCGTCCGGTTTCGCGTCTTCGGAAGCCATACCGTTCCATGGTCACACCGCTGTATAGTAGTTTCGTCAGGTGAAACCGGTTCCGGTCACCGTGCGAAATGCGCCGTCGTCCCGTGGCGGCCCGGCTCTCGGCCGGTTCGAGTTCCCGTCGTCGACTCAGTCGATTCGGGTCTCCATCGCCGGCTCAATCGGTTCGGGTTCCGGCCGTCGAATCGGCCGACCCGCCGTCGGCGACGCTCGCCCCCTGGACGGACGAGAGAGCCACGTCGGCTTCGGGGTCGAGAAGGGAACGGCGGACGACGGCGTCCGTCCCGTCTCGCAACGCGATCGCGGGGCCAGCGTCCGCGTGTCGGCCGCGGAACCCGTCCACCAGGAGGTCCCGGAACCGGTCGGCCTCCAGGGCGTGCGTGTGGAACGGCAGCGCTGCGTCCCACTCGACCGTGACGTCGTGGAGCACGGCGCGCTCGACGCCGCGGAGGTAGATCGCCGGCAGGTCGCGGCTGCGGAATCCGTCTTCGGTCTGGGTCGGACGCAGGTCGAGGTCGTTTCGCCCGGCGCTGTGCTCGCCGACGGTGACCCGGTGGCAGACGCCGTCCAGCCGGAGTCCCCGGATCGGGTCGCTCGGGTCGGCGTAGACGACGATGGTCCCCTCGCCCTCGGCGGTCACGTTCGAGAGTCGGACGTCTCGCACGGTTCCGAGGTCGGTGTCCCGCGTGCGGGGCAGCGACGTTATCGAGACCGGCTCGCCGACACCCCACCAGTTCCCGGTGTGGTGGCGCGTCTCGACGCTGATGTCGCTGAAGTGGATCCGCTCGATGTCGCCCGCGTCGCGGTTCTGGATGCCGAGGCCCCGGTTCGAATCCGTGATCGTGCAGTTCGCGAAGTGGCAGTTCCGGATGTCGTACTCGCTCTCCGAGCCGAGTTTGATACCGCACGACCGGGAGCGGAGCGTACAGTTCGTCACGGTCACGTTCTCGCAGGGCCGCGCCTCCGGGTAGCGCCCGTCGGCTTTGACGCAGATCGCGTCGTCGCCCGCGTGGACGGTGCAGTCCGAGATGTGGACGTTCCGGGACATATCCGGGTTGATCCCGTCGCTGTTCGGGATCCGGACGTCGTTCAGCAGGTCCACCCCGCGGACGTCTGCCCCGTCACAGCACAGCAGGTGGAGCGTCCAGTGGGGCGAATCGCGGATCGTCACGTCGCGGACCGTCACGTTCGAACAGCGATAGAACAGCAGCCCCCGGGTCGGCCGGTCGGGGTCCGGGGCGAGCGGCCCGTCCGGGCTCCGCTCGGCCGGCACCGCCTGGTGGTGACCGAGACGGGGGTCCACGACCGACTCCTCGTCCATGAACGCCAGCCCGTTACAGTGGATGGTCCCGTGTCCGGTGACCCCCACGTCGTCCGCGTCGACGGCGGTGAGGAGCGCGCGGTGTGGCGTCTCGTCGGCGACGTACTCGTCGGGATCGGCGGAGCCACGGATCTCCGCACCGCTCTCGAGATGCAGGCACACGCCGCTTCGTAACGCGATGGTTCCGACGCGGTACTCTCCCGGTGAGACGCGAACGGTACCACCGCCCTCCGCCGCGCAGGCGTCGATCGCTTCCTGGATCTCCTCGGTCGCTCGCTCGCCGTCGCTACCGGCTCCGCAGTCGATACGGTTCTCCATAGAAAGTCAGACTCAGACCCGTCGCAATAACGATTGTGGTCGGGGAACTCGAGTCGTGGGCGGGGCGCCCGAGTAGAACTGTCGCTGGTAGTCTGAACACACGGGGCGGCGATCGGGAGCGGCGATCGGGAGCGGCGATCGAAGCGCCGGAACGTGGACGCGGACGGGAACCGGGTCCGTCCCCGGGATACCCGCGGGGGACGACCGCTCCCCGACGGCGCCCGTCTCCGACGGTATGCCGCGTAACGTGAGAGTTGTATTTGGCTAGCGACACAGTGCCCCGCATGGCCACGGGACGGAATCCAGTACACCCTAACAGTATATAAATCTTTTCTATATTTAATCTATCCTACACAATACTTATATATTGTTAGCTTCCACTGCGAACGTATGCCACAGTCCGATAACGATGGCAACCGGTTCGAGAGACTTCGGAGCGCCGCGAAGCGGCGAGAGTTCATGGCCACGGTGCTGGCTGCGAGCGTGGGTGGACTGGCGGGGTGTAACTCCGGTGGTGGAGAGAACACGGACACCGACGGTGGTGACGGCGGGTCGACGCCGACGGCGACGCCCGGTGGGTCGACACCGACCGACGGCGACGGGACCGACGGGTCGACGCCGACGGAGACGGACTCGGCGACGCCGACGGGCGACCCGCAGGCGACGACGCTGAACCACTACATGCCGACCAACCCCACCCAGTCGAACGCGAACAGACACGCGCCCAACAGCGCCCTGAACGACGGTGGGATCGGCTGGATGATAGAGATGGTCCGGCCGTACATGGAGGGGCAATCACGCATCTACACCAGCGGGCACACCTGGGAGATCCCCGGGATGGGCGAGATCGAGGTGATGACCTGGCTGGACGATTACCGTGTCGAAGCGCCGTTCGACTGGTGGGAGACCTACGACGACCGGACGACCTACTGGGACGGCACCCCGATGGACGCCGACGCGCGGATCAACAACAAGCACATCGGCTACTACGGCGTGGGTGCCGGGAAGTTCTCGCCCGGAACGCCGAACTACGAGAAAGTCGGCGAGTGGGAGGTCCACCAGTGGAACGCCAAGGGCGAAGTCGACGGCGTCTCCGCCGCTCCCGCCAACCAGTTCTCGCTCGAAAAGCAGGTCGGGATGTACGAACCGCCGTTGCATCCGGACCTGACCGGTCCCTGGGCCGAGATGCTGATGGAGGCCGACTCGGAAGACGAGGTCACCACGATATACTCCGAAGACGTCGAGGGGTACGTCCTCACGTTCACAGAGATGGCGGAGAAGGGCTACGGCTCGGGCCTCTACGAGGCCGACGGCACGGAGGCCGTCAGCGACCAGGGGATCACCCTGACGGCCCGCGGGCCGGACGCCGACGCCCCGCACCCGAACTACCGCGACCAGACGATAGACGAGATCTTCCTGCGCGTCGCGGGCGTGGAGCGCCAGAACACGTTCCTCAACGAGGGGGAGATCGACGTGGACATGGGCGTCATCGAGGAGCAGTCCGGCCCGGTCAACCGGGAGACACTGCCCGACCGCGTCCAGCAGCTCGCGACGTTCCCGGGAACGAATCTGAACGGCTTCCCGTTCAACTGGGAGGGGCACCTGGGCAACCTCTGGGTGCGCCGCGCCGTCATGGAGGCCGTCGACTGGGTGGCCATCGCCGCGAACGCTCACGGACCGAACTCCTTTTTCCTGACCCAGCACGACACCGGCCTGCTCGACGCGATGGCCGAGCGCTGGTTCGACGACGAGTTCCTCGACAGCCTCATCCAGTGGAACAAGCGCGCCGACACCGGCAAGGCCGAGGAGTACATGGAGAAGGCGGGGTACTCGAAACAGGGCGGCACCTGGACGGACCCGGAGGGCAAGCCCGCGGAGATCCTGTTGAAGGCGAGCCCGGGGTACGGCCAGCTCTACGAGCTGTCCTGCCAGGCGCTCAGGCAGCAACTCAACGACTTCGGCTTCGACGCCACCTACCAGGGCCTCTCGACGCAGGCGGTCAACACCGCCCGGGACAACATGTCCTACGACGCCCTGTACTGGTGGAACAACATGCGCAGCCCGTGGGAGGCCTACACCTCCTCCAGCGGTTGGTGGAACCCCAAGATCGTCGAACGGGACCCGGACTTCCCCAACAGCCACGACGGCTGGAGCGACATTCCGAACGGCCGCTCGCCCGACCCCGAGGACGTCACCAACGAGGACGGCGAGGTCGTCGACCCCGCCGACGAGTACGACCTCCGCGGCATGCCGCTGTCGCTCCACCTCCCGACCGAGGTCGGCGACATGTCCGCCCCGTCTCTCGCGAAGAAACAGCCCAACCTCGACGGCGTCACCGACTACCGCGAGGTCAACCTCATCGAACTGCTCATCGAGTTCCACAGCGATCCCTCGGTCGGCGCCGAGCGCGTGCAGGAACTCCTCGAGACGTTCGCGTGGTTCTACAACTACTACCTGCCCGACATCTGGTCGGTGCAGAGCGCGGGCGGCCTCATCGGCAACGTCCGCGACTTCAGCTTCACCGAGAAGGGCCACGAGTCGTACCGCGTCGCCACCACCACCGGTGGGAACTCCGATATGTATCAGCAAAAGATCGGAGCCTTCCGGAAGAAGTACAACGACGACTTCCCCGAACCCGGTAAGTAGCGGTATCGGCTGGAAGCACAGGTCCCGTCGTCTGACGGGAGCAATATTTCGGTTCCGTATCCCCGCGTTGGAATCGGGCTCGATATCGGTTCGGCGCCCGGTACACCGACATTATATCATATTCCTATGTTTCTATTTTTTCTCTCACTTCTTCTGAAGTATCGCCGTCGAACTGGCGGGCACAGGCACTGGAGAGCACCGACGGTTCCAACCCATGTCTGGAGTCGATCCACCGGTAGTGTGAACGGGTCGGACTGAAGGCCCCGACCGGTGTCGGGTGGTGAACCGCGTTCGTTACGGCCCGGCGATAGAAAGAGAGAGAGAGTGGCGTCAGAGCGCCTCGCCACGACTCGGTTCGGGCACGCCGCACAGTCGGTTCGCACATCAGTATCGAGCCAGAGACGAGTGAGCCTCGATTCGACTACCGCCGACGGACGGGCTCTGTCACACGAGTTCTACACCCGAGTGTCGAGGACTGATAGTGATTGCTGTGAGTTCGCACCGCTGTGAGAGTTCGTTTCGGTGGTGAGAGGCGCTATAACTGCGTCTTTCGACACCGTCCGCGATAATAATCGCAGCAATCCATATGAGACGTCGTGATCTCCGACGGAGGCAGTGGTGCGCACAGGCCACCGATACGCTCCGGTCCCGGGTGTGAACACCGGAGAGGTCACGCCATATTCTATGACATATCTCTGTCATGACCTGGCAATAGTAATTTTACTATTACTAATCGCGATCCTCTCGAGTCGTCGATACCCACGTCTTGGTCTGTCGGGTTCACGAGAGAGTACCCGCAGGGAAGTCCGGGTGACACCAGTTCCGCGTCGCCCCGACGACTGAGTGTGCGTGACTCAGCGACGGACGGCCCGGATGTTCTGCTGGAGTTCCCCTTTCACCGACTCGACCCGGTTCGGGTCCCGCGACGGGATCTCTTTGACCTGACCGCTGGACAGCGATATCTCCAGGATGGCGTAGTTGACGTAGCTCTCGGACCGGACGTTCGAGATCTGGTCGTAGAACAGTTCGGCCTGCTGGCCGCCGCGGTACGTCGACCGATCCCGCATGTCGTAGCGGAACTCCTCGTTGATGATCACCGACGTGTCGCCGAAGATGATGTGCGCGGCGGAGTACGACGGCGCCGGTTCGACGAGCGACGGCGAGCTGCCCTGCGTGCTGATGAACGTGTGCAGCGAGTGGACGTTGACGCCACCGGTCTCGTTCGCCGTCCGGTTTCGAGTCGATTCCCGAAAGTCGTCTATCAGCGGCGGGTACTTCTGGTTGATCTCGGCGACGCCCCAGTACCACACCGCGACCCCGACGAGGACGCCCAGGACCAGAAACACGGCGATCTGGTCGACCGCGACGCCGACGATCGTGAGCGCGATCGTCGGCACAGCGACCACCTGCAGCGGCTTCCACCCGATCGACCACCGCGTGTCGTTGATACGCGGCGTCGCGTTCTTTTGCGGTGTCCCGCTGTTCGGTGGTGACCCACTGTTCCGTTGCTCCCGGCCGCTCCGTGATGCCCCATCGCTCCGTTGTGCGCCCATGTGGACTCCGATCGCGGGGTTACGTATATGATTTTCTGCTATTACTTCCCAGTTACACTCACGTGAACGCCGTTCGCCCCGCTCACTCGTCCCGACCCCACCCATAGCCCGTCAGACGTGTCCTTTCGGCATCAGTTCCGCGAACGGCTGGTCGTCGAGCCACTCGGCCAGATTCACCAGTTGCTCGGCGGCGGCGTCGAACAGTTCGGCGCCTTTCTCGCGGGTCGCGTCGGTCTGATCGCCCAGCACGCCGCTCGCGGTGTTGTCGATGGCGTCGTAGAAAGTGCGCGCGCCGAAAGTGGTCCCCTCGAACTCGGACATGTCCGGGATCCCCTCGTCGCGGGCGCGCTCGAACTGGTCTTCCCGCACGAGGTCGTCCTGGATGTGGAGCATCATCGCCGTCTCCTTCGGGCCGCCGTGGGGGCCGTTGTGCTCGAACAGATCGTTCACGAGGTCGGGGATGGACTCGTCCCACATCCACTCGACGGCGTAGGCGACCTCGTCGTCGCGGACGCGGCGTCCGACCTCGCGGAGGTGTTCGACGTTGCCGCCGTGGGCGTTGACGAAGACCACCCGGTCGATGCCGTGGTAGGTGAGATTCCGGGTCAGCGACTCGACGTAGTCGCGGAAGACCGGGGCGTCGACCCACATCGTCCCGTGGAACTGCCGGTGGTGGGGGCTGACGCCGATATTGATCGTGGGCGTGCAGAGATAGCCCGAGCGCTCGGCGGCCTCGCGGGCGAGCGCTTCGGCGATGCGGTGGTCGGTCGATTCGGGGAGGTGCGGACCGTGCTGTTCGGTCGAACCCAGCGGTACCAGGGCCAGCGACTCCTCGTCGAAGTAGTCGCCCAGTTCCGGCCAGGTCCGGTCGCCGAGATACATACCGGCACCGAGGACCGGAGCGTCCTTACTGTTTCCCCGTCGGCGCGGTGCCGATCAGTGGCGTGCGGCGCGACCCCGAACGGGTCGGGCGACACGCTGCGGGCGGACCGCGGGTCAGCCCTCGGACCCGCTCCCGGGCAGGAACTGACCGATCAGGTCCGTCACCTCGTCGACGCCGACGACGTCGAGGCCGAAGATCCCGAGCGCGTAGACGCCGAGGCCGACCAGCGGGAGAACGGTCAGGTCGACGTACCAGGGGACGAGCGGTTCGAGCGCGAGCAGGAGTCCGCAGGTGACCGCACCGAGGACGGCGACGCGGCCGAGGGGGACGCCGACGAACGGGCGGACGCCGACGCTGCGGGCGACGCCGGTGTGGAGCACGCCCATCAGCCCGTAGGCGACGGAGGTGGCGACGGCGGCGCCCAGGATGCCGATCCGCGGGATGAGCGCGACGTTGAGGACGACGTTGATCGCGACGGCGAGGCCGGTCGCGGCGACGATCCCGCGGAGGTGGCCGCCGGCCTGGACGACCGGCCAGACGACGCGGGCGACGGCGAAGCCCATCACGCCGGGCAACAGCACCCGGAGCGGGCGGACGCTCGCCTCGTAGCCCGACCCGAAGTAGAGGGTGACGAAGCTCTCGCCGAGCGCGAACACGCCCGCGAGCAGGAGCACCGTGAAGACGACGACGTAGCGCAGCACCCGCGAGAGCAGGTCGGTGATCTCGCCGACGCGGCCGTCGGCCCACAGTTCGGAGGTCGACTGGATCATCACGAGCTCCATCGCGAGCGAGACGACCCAGACGAACTCGGCGATCTGGATGGCCGCGCGGTAGTGGCCGGTGTCCGTCGGCGTCATGTAGTAGCTGACGAGCAGGATGTCGATCTTGTAGAGCCCGACGTTGAGGAGGACGAGCACCATCGACGGCGCGCCGAAGGTGACCAGCGCGGGGGCGTACCGGCGGAGGTCGGAGATCCGGGGGAACGAGAGCGAACTCGCCCGGATCGCGAGGGCAGTGGCGGCGAGCCCGGTCAGGAGGAAACCGGTGGCGAAGCCCGCGAAGACGCCGGGGACGCCGTAGCCGTTCGCGGCGAGGTAGAGCCCGACGGTCGCGAGGATAACCGAGCGCAGCGGGATCAGCGGTTCGACGACCGCCTCGCGCTTGTGGGCGTGGAGGACGCCGCGGCCGAAGAAGTAGAACTGTTCGCCCGCGAGCGCGCCGAGGACGAGCAACAGCGAGTGTCGGACCGCGGCGTCGGCGGCGAAGGTCGTGACGGCCACGGCGATGACCGGCAGGCCGACCAGCAACATGCCGACGTGGAGCGCGAGCGACGTGGCGACGACCGAGCGCTGTTCAGCCCCCTCCTCGCGGGTCGCGTAGGTCTTCGTCGCCTCGAACAGCCCGAAGTTGAGGATCTTCCGGCAAGGGAGGAACACGGCCATGACGAATGCGTAGGTCCCGAACCCGGCCTGGCCGACGGTCCGAACGAGGAGGGGAACGAACGCGGCGAAGACGAGGATGCGACCGAGGTCCCCCGAGAGGACGGAGAGAAAGCCGGTCAGGACGTTCGAGCGCTCGGCCATAGTGGTGTGAGGGTATCGGTGTGCGGGCGACGGTCAGCGGGCGATCGGTGCGGGCGCTCAGGCCTTGTACCCGAGGTCCCGGAGCTGTCCTTCGAGGTCGTCGGGGATCTCCGAGCGCTCGACGGCGACCTGCTCGCCGACGCCCTGCATGGACACGTCGGCGTCGCGGCCGACGACCATCGTCCCCGTGCGGAAGTCGCGCCACCCGACTGTCGCCGAGTTGTGCCACGGCGCGACCGTCAGCGCGGTGTGGCGCTCCTCGGTCGTCAGGTCCCGACCGTGCCACTCATCGGGCACCTCGACGCCGACGGTCCCGGCGAGCGTCGGCCCCAGGTCGAGCAGGCTCATCCGCCCGATGTCGGCGTCGACGCCGCGGGTCGCGACCGGGACCGTCACGAGCGCGTCGGCGACCCGGCGGCGCTGGGGCTGGTGGAAGTAGTACCCCTCCTCGCCGAACTCGTCGCCGTGGTCGGAACTGAACGCGAACACGGGATCCGAATCGAGTTCGTCGAGCAGGCGCTCGACCTCTTCGTCGGCCCGCGCGAGCGTGTCCCGGTAGCGCGACTCGATAGTCGCCTGCTCCGCGTCCGTGAGGTCGTCGGGGGCGAACAGCGCCTTCCGGTCGATGGACTCGGGGACGGCCTGGTCGCCGGTGCCGTAGGGGCGGTGGGTGCCCATCAGGTGGATCCACATGAATCGGGGGGCGGGCGCGTCGTTGAACGCCTCGACGGCCACGTCGACCAGTTCCGCGTTGGAGGGGCGGTGGTCGAGTTTCGCCTCCGGGGGATTGAAGCGGTGGTAGACCCGGCGGATGAGGTCGAACTGCGAGAAGAACTGCCGGGCGGTGTTGCCGCGGTTGCCGGCCTTCTGGAGGTTCTCGTAGGCGGCCTCGAAGCCGGCGTCGAAGCCGAAGCGGGGGTCGGTGTGGGGGCTGCCCGAGACGCCGATACAGGAGTAGCCCGCATCGGAGAAGGCCTCGGCGACGGTGGGCGAAACCGCTCGCTGTTCGACCGCGCCGCGGTAGTTGGCCGAGAGGAGGCTGGCGAGGCTGGGGCGGGTGTAGTGGCTGCCCGTGATCGCGGGGCGCACGTCCAGCGAGGAGACGAAGTCCATCGCGTCGACGAAGTCGGCGCGCACGGAGTCCGCGGTGACGAGCACGACGTCTCTCATTGTCGTCTCCGTGCCCGGGGACCCACTTGAACGCACCGAGACGCCCGCGAGCGACGGGGAACCGTGGGAATTTTTCGCCCCGGCCGGCGAACGCCGACGCATGCGGTACGTCACGCTGGTGGCACGTCCCGAGGAGGGACAGGGCTTCCACCCGGTCGGTGAACGTCTCGCGCGCGACCCCGCGGTCACGCCCGAAGCGATCCACCGGATGAACGACCTGGGCGACGGGACGGTGACGATGCTCGCGGAGGCGGCGGGCGACCCCGAACGCTACCGGGCGATCCTCGCCGAATCGCCGGAGGTCCACGAGTTCACGGTCGCCGACGCGGAGGGCGACCGCGCCTACGGCTACTCCCGCATCGAGACGAACGACCTCACCGAGTACATGCTCGAACGCGACCGCGAACTGGAGTTCGTCCGCGACTGGCCCATCGAGGTCCTCCCCGGCGGCGGACAGCGACTCACGCTCATCGGCACCGACGAGGCCTTCGCCCGCGCCGAGTACGACCCGCCCGCGGGCGTCGACATCGAGATCGAGAAGACCGGCCGCTACCACCCCGAGGGCGGTCGCCTGCTCGACGCGCTGACCGGGCGCCAGCGCGAGGTGCTCGTCGCCGCCGTCGAGTCGGGCTACTACGACACGCCCCGGCGGGCCACCCAGGAGGACGTCGCCGACGCCGTCGACTGCTCGCCCGCGACCACCGGCGAGCACCTCCGGAAGGTCGAGCGGGCCGTGATGAACTCGCTGGTGCGGTGAGCCGCCCGGACCGCGTCACCGTTCCGTTCGGTTCGGGGGGTCACCCGCGAACGCGGGGGCGAGCGGAAGACAGCGAGGTATCCGGGCCGCTCCGGCCATGGGAAGGATTAAGATCGTGACTCGAATGTGCTCACACGGAACCCATGAGAGCGATCGTGATCGATATCGATTCGCTTCGAGCGGACCGACTGGGCTGTTACGGGTACGGTCGGGACACGTCCCCGACGATCGATTCGGTCGCCGACGACGGCGTCCGCTTCGAAGAGTGTTACACGTCCGACTCCCCGTGTCTCCCGAGTCGGTCGTCGCTCGCGACCGCACGGTTCGGGGCCAAACACGGCGCAGTCACCCACTGGGGAGAGGGGCAATGGCTCGACCTGTACTCCGGGCGGGGAAACGGCCGCGACTATCCCAGCGACAGACCGCTGAGTTTCCGCCACCTCTCAGAGCGCGGCGTTCACACCTGTACCGTGACGAGCTTCTCGAAACGGCACGCGGCCTACCATTTCTCGGGAAGCTTTCGAGAGTCCATTCAACCGGAACCGGGCGCCGCGGACAACGCCGGCGCCGTCACTGACACCGCGCGCAAGTGGATCGGCGACCACGCTGACGACGACGACTGGATACTCCACCTCAATTACTGGGACGTTCACCACCCGTACCTGGACATTGGCGAGTTCGTCGACGAGGTTCGCTCGTCCGGACCGGGTGCAGACTGGGTCGACCAGGACGTCCTCGACGCGCAAGCCGGGACGACGGGAGTCCGGTGTCGGAGCCTCTGGCCGAGTCCGACCCACCACGACAGCCAGGACCGGGAGTACGTCGAGTACGGTGACTGGCCGATGCCCGTCGAGTTCGATACGCCGGAGAAAGTCCGGCACCTCACCGACGGATACGACGCGAGCATCCGGAAGGTGGACGCGGAAGTTCGAAAGGTCCTGTCGACCCTGGAGCGGGCGGGGATCCGCGACGAGACGGCCGTCGTTATCACGGCTGACCACGGGGAAGCCCTGGGCGAACACGGCATCTACGCCGAACACGCCCTCGCACATCCCCCCTGTCAGCGCGTCCCGCTGATAGTCGACGTCCCCGACTGGACCGGGACCGCAGGGACGGCCGTCGAAGAGCCGGTCTACCAGTTCGACCTCGTTCCGACGCTCTGTGACCTGTTCGACGTCGATATCCCGACGGGATGGGACGCCTCCTCCGTTACCGCGGCGCTGACTGGCGATCCTTTCGAGGGCCGCGAGTACCTCGTCTGCGGGCACGGTATCTACACGTTCAGTCGAGCCGTGTATCACGGGGAGTGGATGTACACGCGCATCTTACATCCGGGCGTGTTCTCGGTCCCCGGCCTCTACAACGACCCCGCCCTCCCGAACGACGGGCTCGAACTCCTCCACAACCTCGACGACGACCCCCACATGACCGAGAACCTCGTCGGAGAGCGACCGGACGTCACCGCGGAGATGCGGAGTTACCTGGACGAGTGGCGAGACGACGTCGTCAACTCGGAGGAGGCCCGCGGCCGGGACCCGCTCACCGAGATGGCCGCGACCGACGGCCCCTACCTCTACGTCGACCCCCACGACCTCGCCGAGTGGTACGCCGACCACGGGTTCTCGGAGGCTCAACTGACGCTGGCCGAGACCGCGGCGGAGGAGTTCTCGAAACCCGACTTCCCGTATTAGGACAGCCGAGGGGCCGTTCCCACTGCGGGACAGAGGACGCTGTTCGGCGGCCTCCGAGACGGACGACAGTCTCGAGAACGCCCCGGTCGACCTCCCTACTCCTCGAACACGAACGTCCCGTCCTCCTGAACTTTCTCGCCGTCGACCTCGATGTAGGAGTCCTCGCTCATGTCGACGATCATGTCCACGTGGACCGCCGACTCGTTTTGCTCGTTGCCCTCGCCGACGGTGTCCTCGTAGGCCCGCCCGACGGCCATGTGGACGGTGTCGCCCATCTTCTCGTCGAACAGCATGTTGTAGGTGAACCGGTCGATAGCGCGGTTCATCCCGATGCCGAGTTCGCCCAGGCGGCGCGCACCCTCGTCGGTGTCGAGGACGTTCGTCAGGACCGCCTCGTTTTTCGCCGCGCCGTGGTCGACGACTTCGCCGCCCTCGAAGGTCAGGCGCACGTCGGTCACCTCGCGGCCCTGGTGGTACAGCGGCTTGTCGAAGTAGACCTCGCCCTCGACGGAGTCGGGGTTGGGCGCGGTGAACACCTCGCCGCCGGGGAGATTGCGCTCGGCGTAGTCGTTGAGCGTCGGGTTGCCCTCGACGGACATCCGCACGTCCGTCGAGTCGCCGGAGACGATGCGCACCTCGCTCGCGCCGTCCATGATATCGACCATCTGCGCCTGGAACTCCCTGACCTCGTCCCAGTCCCGGAGGATGGCGTCCCAGACGAAGTTCTCGTAGCCCTCGGTGCTCATCTGGGCGAGTTGCGCGTTCGCGGCCGCGGGGTACTGGGTGAGCACCCATCGCTTCGAGAGGCGTTCGTCCAGCAGCGGCCGCTGGGCCTGCGCGTAGGCCGCCGACGTTTCGGGGTCGACGTCGCTGGTCTGGGTGACGTTGTCGCTGGCGCGGATGGCGATGTACACGTCCATCTCGTCGTACAGCGCCTGCACGTGAGCGGGCGTCTCGAAGTCGCCGTCGTGGTTGCGCAGGTACGCCCGGCGAAAGCGCGTGCCCAGGCGCTCCTGTACCACGAGGGGGTGGGCGTCGCGGTCGGCGATAACCTCGTGCAGGGCAGTGACCAGATCCTCGGAGACGGGGTGGGCGTCGATGACGACGTGGTCGCCCGCCCCCAGGTCGACCGAGTGGTTGCAGATCGTCTCGGCGTGTTCGCGAACGCGCGGGTCCATGTCCCGACCGATGGACGGCACCCTGAAACCGGTTTCGTCGCCGCGGGCCTCGCGGCCCGTCGCGCACGCTCGCGGGACCGGACATTCTTGTCGCCGCGCTCCCAACAGGACGGTATGGCGCGACGGAGCCCCACGCTGACGCTGGTCGTCCTCCTGGTCGCTGTCTATCTCGTCGAGGTCGTCGTCGACTTCTTCGGGCCGGGCCCGGCGATGTTCGCGCTCGCGCCGCCGGTCGCGGCCCGTCCGTGGACGATCGTCACGAGCGTCTACGCCCACGGCGGGCCGGGACACCTGCTGGCGAACGTCGTCGGACTGGTCGTCCTGGGGATCTTCCTCGAGCGCAAGACCTCGCCAGCGCGCTTTCACGCCTTCTTCCTCGGGAGCGGCGCGGTCGCCGGCCTCGCGCAGGTGTGGGTGAGCGACCTCGTCGGCCCGCCGGTGGCCGTCCTGGGGGCCAGCGGCGCCGTCTTCGCGTTGCTCGGGTACGTCCTGGCGGGTAACCGCGTCACCGACACGGTGTTTTCCGGCGTCTCGATCCCGCCGCGGATACAGTTGCTCGGCTTCGCGGTCGTCGCCGCGGGCGTGACCCTGGCGACCGGCGGGCCGGGCGTCGCGCTCGTCTCGCACTTCACGGGCCTGTTGATCGGCCTGCTCGCGGGGCGGGCGCACCTCCTGCGGCCCGAATAGTGCCGCCGATCCGCCGGACCGATTCGCGCGCCGACTGGCGGCGAAACCCTCCGCTCGCGTCAGTGCTTTGAATCCCGAGCGAGTCGACACAGCCGTGACGCGCTACCTGCTCGCGACGGCGTCGGTTCACACCACTGCCGCGGCGGCCGATTACCTCGACGGCCGCCTCGCCGCGGCCGCCGACGAGGTGGTCGTCCTGACCGTCGACGAACCCGGCGTCCCCGCCCGCGACGCCGGCGACGCCGTCAACGTCGCCCGCTCGCGGTTGCTTCCCGCGACCGTCACCGTCGAGGAACGGGCGGGCGACCCCACCGAAGCGGTCCGCGCAGTACTGTCCGAGCGCGAGATCGGCGAACTCCTCCTCGGTCCGCGCCGGGGCGACCCGGATACCGGTCCGGGTGACGATACCGACGGAACCCTCGGCTCGACGACGCGGGCGCTGCTGGGAACGGTCGACGTGCCGGTGGTCGTCCTGCCCATGGCGGCGCTGTGAACGGGAATCGCGGCCAGCGACGCAGCGGACGGATCAGGGATCGGCCGCGCCTTTGAAGTACGCCGGCGGTCGAAGGGCGTGGTATGTCAGCCTCGGAACTCGCGGCGCGGGTGCGGGAAGTGCTCGACGCCGACGAGGAGGCGTTTCGACGGCGAGCGACCGAGGAGGCCGAGGAGCTCAAACGCGAACTGCGCGAGGGCACCTTCGACAACTCGGAGGCCATCGTCGGCCTCGAACTCGAGCTGTACGCGGTCGACTCGCGCACGGGGTCGCTCCGGCGAGTACCACGAAACCTCCTCGAACTCATCGGCTTCGAGAAGGAACTGGGTCTGCACAACGCCGAGATGCAGACCAGCCCACAGCCGCTGAACGAACACGGCCTCGCCGCACAGGAGCGGGAACTGAAGGCCAACCTCGCGCCGGCGCTGGAGCGGACCGAACGCGAGGACATCCGCCTCGTCTCCGACGGGCTGTGGACGGTGCCACCGACGGGCGAGACGGCCACCGACTACCTCTGTGACTGCGTCGAGGAGGACGGCGTGCGCATCGCGACGAACATGTCCGACGCCGCCCGGTACCACGCGATGGCCAACACCGACTACCCGACCGGCATGCGAGTCGAGGCGCCCCACGTCTCGCTGTCGGCCGAGACGGTCATGCCCGAGAGCCTCATCACCTCGATCCAGCCCCACTACCAGATCCGCCACGCGCCCGACCTGCCGGAGTACTTCGCGTACGCCCTGCGCGTGGCCGCCCCGCTGCTCGCGGTCGGCGTCAACTCCCCCTTCTTCCCGCCGGATCTGTACGACGACGCCGACGACGCGGACATCGTCGCCGACGCGTGGATGGAACACCGCATCGGCGTCTTCGAGGACTCGCTGAACCCCGTCGGCGACGACCAGCCCGACAAGGTGCGCTTCCCCCGCGACATCGACAGCGTCGAGGCCGCAGTCGACCGCGTGCTCGCGGACCCGACCATCGTCCCCGTCGACGTCGAACGCGGCGGCCGCTTCGACGACGACTTCGCCCACCTCCGGCACAAACACGGCAGCTACTGGCGGTGGGTCCGCCCGGTGTTCGACGGCCCCACGCGCTCGTCGGCCAACGCCCGCATCGAGTTCCGCCCGCTCCCGGGCCAGCCGACGGTGCGCGACGCCGTCAGCTTCGAGGCGGTGTTCGCCGGCCTCATGGAGACCCTGCCGGCGGTCGAACACCCCGTCCGGACCCTCGACTGGGAGCGGGCGCGCGAGAACTTCTACGCCGCCGCCCGCGAGGGGCTGGACGCGGAGCTGACGTGGATCACCACGGACGGCGCGGAGACGACCGAGATCGACCGGATCTACGGCGAACTGTTCGAGGCGGCCCGCGAGGGGCTGGAGGGGCGCGGGCTCTCGACCGAGCAGGCGCGGCGGTACATCCGGCCGCTGCGCGAGCGCGTCGACCGGCGGGTGACGCCCGCGCGCTGGAAACACGACCACGTGGCCGCCGCCGTCGACGACCGGACGCCGCTGGCCGAGGCCATCTGGGCGATGCAGTCGACCTACCTCGACCGCCAGCGCGAGACGCTGCTCGAGGGGAGCTTCGCCGACTGGCTGTGAGCGCGCGGGCGCTCCGCCGACCGCGGGCGGAGCGCGGTCCGCTCGACGGCCGACCGCGTCCGGTCCGCGCTCACTCGACCAGCGGCGCGAACAGGTCGTCGTAGGTCGGCTCGCGGTCGAGCGCCCGCTTCGTCCGGTCGCGCAAGGTGTCGAGGCCCACGTCCCACGACCGCGTCTCGTCGGGGTTCGGCATCGGTCGGAGTTCCTGGGCCGAGGCCGCGAACTCCTCGGGCGTCCAGAAGCGAGCGTCGGTCGCGTCGTCGCCGGCCTCGATCGGGCCGGTCGTCCGCGCGCGGTCGACGCCGTAGCAGACGTGCATCCGGTGCATTCCCTCGGTGACCTCCTTGGCCACGTCGTAGAGGTAGACGAGGTCGGACGGGTCGACGGTGAGGTTCGTCTCCTCTTCGAGTTCGCGCGCGACGCCCTCGCGAGGCGATTCGGGGATCTCGGGGACGCCCTCGGGGATCTTCCACGTGCCGGACTCGCGGAAGTCCTCGACGAGCAAGATTCGGTCGCCGTCGACGACGACCGCGCCGCCGCCGAGGACCGCGTTGTGAAACACCCAGTCCTCGCAGCTCGCACAGCGGTAGACCGTCGGTTCGTCGACCGTCTCGAGCGCCGTCCCGCAGTAGGGGCAGTACTCTGGCGGGTAGTTGCTCATCCGCGTCACCGACGGGTGTCGGACGTGTAAGTCTGCCGTCGAATCGATCGTGAAGGTTGGGCAACCGATCGTGAGGGGTCGGCGGTTGGCGGGGCACTGCCGTCTCCTCGGCCCCGCCCCGAAACCCCGACGCGCTCTCCGGGATGGGTAGACCTAATCCGCTCGCTCCGTTTCGGGAGACCAGTGCGAGCGACCACTCCAGCGGGCGCGACGACGCCGGCGAACGGGGCGACGCCAGCGGACCGTCGCGGGCGGGGGACGGATGGCTGAGCGTCGCGAGCGGCTGGGCTGGACGGCCGCCATCTTCCTGTTCGTCTTCGTCGACGGGCTGGGCTTCCAGCTCCGGGGCGCGCTGTTGCCGAGCATCGAGCGCAGCTTCCAGGTCTCGACGGGCCTGCTGGGGCTGGTCGCGACCGCCGGGACGATCGGATTCGCCGTCTCGGTGTTCCTCTCCGGGGTCGCCTCGGGCCGGGTCGACATCCGGAAGGCGATGCTCTCGAGCGCCGCCGTCGTCGGCGTCGCGGCGCTCGCGGCCGGGCTGGCGCCCGCCTTCGCGGTCTTTCTCGCCGCGCTGTTCGTCCGCGGGGTCGCGACCGGTCCCTTCCGTGGGCTCGACCGGGCGGTGCTCAGCCACCTCTACCCCTCCGGCCGGGCGAAGCTGTTCAACCTCTACGCGCTGCTGTGGGCCCTCGGCGCGACCGTCGGCCCGCTCGTCGCGATCGCCGCCATCGAGGCGGGCGACTGGCGGTTGGCCTACGGCCTCGTCGGCGCCGGCTTCCTGCTCGCGGCCGCGCTGCTGGTCCGGCTGGACCTCCCCGCCTCGGTCGGCAACGAGTCGACCATCTCGCTCGACGGACTGCGCGAGGTGGTGCGGACGCCCGCAGTCAGCGGGATGGCCGCGGCGCTGGCGCTCAACGGCGGTATCGAGGGGACCCTGTTCACCTGGCTCCCCTACTTCGCCGCCCGGGAGTTCACCGACGCGACGGCGAGCCTCGTCCTCTCTACCTTCCTCGCGGCCTACGTGCCGGGGCGGCTCGTCTACAGCTACGTCACCGACCGGACAGACCGGACGCTGGACGTGGTGATCGTCACCGCGAGCGTCGCGCTCCCGCTGCTGGTCGCGACGATATTCCTCGCCGAGGGACTGTGGCTGTTCCCCGCCGTCTTCGCGCTGGGATTCGTCCAGTCCGCGACCTTCCCGACGCTGTCGGCGTTCGGCGTCGAGGCCGCACCGGAGTACAGCGGCCCGGTCAACGCCGTCGCGACCGCCGCCGGCTACGTCGGTATCTCGCTCGTCCCGCCGGTGGTCGGCCTGCTCGCCGGTCGCGCCGGCATCCGCGCCGCGCTCGGCCTCCTCCCGCTCTTGCTCGCCGCCCTCCTCGTCGTCGCCGTCCTCACGCGGGTACGCCACCGTCGGGGACGACCGGCGACCGGGTAAGCGCGACCCGGCGCCGGATCGCACGGTCGCCGCTCCCGCCGCGAGAGCGGTCGACGGGCACTCAAACGCTCGTTTGAGTCGACGGCCCGGTTATGTGTCGACCGGACAACAGGGGGAGTATGGACGAGCGCGTCTCGCGGCGACGGCTCCTGGGAACGACCGCGGCCGGCCTCGGCGGCCTGCTCGCGGGCTGTACCGGAATCCTCTCGAACGGGAACGGAACCGACGGCGACGGCGACGGCAAGACCGACGACTGGCAGTACACGCCACAGCCGGCGGGCGACGGCGGGAACGCCGGGGCGCCCCTGTCGGGCGGCTCCGGCGGCGCGGGCGGCGACGGCGGCGACGCCGGCGGGATCGGACTCTCGGCCGGCGGGGCGAAGGACATCGCCACCTTCCGGCGCAACGTCGAAGAGGGGTACCTCCCGATCCCCGAGAGCCTCTCCTACGAGGGACTGTTCTACGACTACTACTTCGAGACCGGCGGCGGGGCCTGCGAGCGGGACTTCTGCCCGCAGTACGCGCCCGCCGTGACGGCGGACCCGCTCTCGGGCGAGACCGAGCGGTACGTCACGGTCGGCCTCGACTCCGGCATCGCCGCCGCCGACTTCGAGCGCAAACAGCTGAATCTCGTCGTCGTCCTCGACATCTCGGGGTCGATGTCGTCGTCCTTTTCGGACTACTACTACGACCGCTACGGCAACCGCCGGACGCCCGAGGGGAACACGGACCGGCCGAAGATCGACGTGGCGAAAGACGCCCTCGTCGCCCTGACCGAGCAACTCCGCGAGGGCGACCGGCTCGGCATCGTCCTCTACGACGACCGCGCGGCGCTGGCCAAACCGCTCCGGCCCGTCGAAGCGACCGACATGGACGCCATCCGGGAACACATCCGCGAGGACGTGCAACCGCGGGGCGGCACCGACCTCTCGGCCGGTATCCAGGAGGCGACCGCACAGCTCGAGGAGTACGCGGGCGCCGATCCGACGACCTACGAGAACCGCGCGGTCGTGGTCACCGACGCGATGCCGAACCTCGGCGAGACGAGCGCGGGCGGACTGCGCGGGACGCTCGCCGACAACGCCGAGCGGGGGCTGCACACCACGTTCGTCGGCGTCGGCGTGGACTTCAACGCCGACCTGGTCGACCGGATCACGGCGATCCGCGGGGCGAACTACTACGGCGTCCACTCCGCCGAGGAGTTCGAGCGCCGCCTCGGCGAGGAGTTCAAGTACATGGTGACGCCGCTGGTCTTCGACCTCGAACTCGCGCTCGACGCCGAGGGCTACGACATCCGGAAGGTGTACGGCTCGACCGCCGCCGAGGAGGCCACCGGCCGAATCACCCGCGTCAACACCCTCTTCGCCTCGCCGACCTCCGAGGGGCGGGCCCGCGGCGGCGTCGTCCTCGTGCAACTGGCCCGCCGGTCCGACGAGGCCACGCTCGAACTCACCGCCTCCTGGGAGGACCGAACGGGAGCCAGCGACGAGTCCACGACGACCATCGAGTTCCCCGACGCCGAGCCGGAGCAGTTCGACAATTCGGGGGTCCGAAAGGCCGTGCTCCTCTCGCGGTACGCCGACCTCCTCAAGAACTGGATGGTCGCCGAGCGCGAGGGCGACGCGCCCGAGGCGGACGACGGCATCGCGGTGCCACCCGAAGAACTGGGGCAGTGGGAGCAACAGTCCGAGCCGCTGACCGTCAGCGAGCCCTATCCCTCGCGGATGCGGGAGTTCCGGGAGTACTACCGCACGGAGGCCGACCGGATCGGCGACGACTCCCTGGACCAGGAAAGCGAGATGCTGACGACCATTCTCGACACCGCTCAGAGCGGGTCGTAGCGCGTTCGCGGTGGAGGCGGCGAGCCCCGTTGATTTCTGCCAGCCACGGATCCACTCCGGCGCGTGGCGCCGTGAGCGAGCGCGTCGAGAAGTGTCACCGTTCGGAATCGGCTCCTGGCGGGCGTGGGTTTAACTGGCACGACGGCCTGCAGTCGGTATGGACGTGCGGGACGCAGTCGAGGCGGACGCGGAACGGCTGGCAGCGTTGACCGACTCCCCGCAGGACGTGATGCGGAATCTGGTCCACGACCGGACCGTGCGCGTCGCCGAGCGCGACGAGGAGATTACGGGGTTCGTCAGCTACGACGCACAGGAAGACACGGTCCACGTGACACAGATCGAGGGCGACGCCGCGGTCTGTGACCGCCTGCTCGAGGAGCCGATCCGCTTCGCCGAGCGCGAGGGTATGGCCGTCGAACTGCTCGCCCCCGAGAGCGAGACCGACACCCGCGACGCCGCCGAGGCCGCGGGCTTCGAGGAGACCGGGGCCGGCCCGCGATTCGAGGGCGAACCCACAGTCAGATATCGCCTCCGGACGCCCTGAGACGGCTCTTACTGGTGGAACAGGTCGTACCACTCGTCGAGTTCGATGAACTCGTCGGTTACCCCGTCAAACCCGTACTGCGTGATAGCCTCGTCGACAGTCCGCGCGAGTCCTTCGGGATCTCGATCGGGGAGCGACTGCTCCCGATAGCAAAACAGCCCAGCGTGGTCGACCTCACTGTGGAGCAGCGCGAAGTCCTTCGCGTTGTTCGTGACGAGGACGACCTCGTGTCGACCACACCACTGGAGCAACGCTCTGTCACTGGACTCCTCCCCGAATCGGTCTTTCGCCTGCGCGACCGCGTAGCCGCGTTCGCCAAGTACGCGCTCGAACACCCGTCCGACGTGTTCGTCGAGGAGGAAATCCGGATCGGTCACTCCACTGGTTCTTTGGGTTTCAGCGATGTCTCGGCGACCCGTTCGAACGCGTCCGCGTTCGCGCGTTCGAACTCTCTGATCGCTTCGATGTGCTCGTAGTAGTACGCCAGCGCCCCGTAGACCTGTGCGAGCGTCAGGTCGAACTGGTCCGCGACGTGTGCCGGCGACCGACCCTCGTCGACTACTCGTGCGGCGACGTGGCGGACGCCGACGCGAGTCCCGTCGATACGAGGCTCACCACCGAGCACGTCGTCGTCACGAGCGATCGTCATACACTGAATAGGGGCCGTTTCAGGTTATAAACTTTCGCCGCTGGCCCAGACTCACGTCCCGACCGCGCCGACCTGTACCTTCCAGAGGTCGGCGTACCGGCCGTCGCGCTCCAGCAGTTCCTCGTGGGTTCCCTGCTCGACGATTTCGCCGTCGTCGAGGACGACGATGCGGTCGGCGTTCCTGACGGTGGAGAGGCGGTGCGCGACGACGAACGTCGTCCGGTCCGCGGTCACCTCGGCCAGCGAGCGCTGGATGAGCACCTCGGTGCGGTTGTCGACGTGGCTGGTCGCCTCGTCGAAGACGAGCATCGGCGGGTCCGCCAGGAGGACCCGCGCGATGGCGATGCGCTGGCGCTGCCCGCCGGAGAGTTTCACCCCGCGCTCGCCCACCTCGGAGTCGTACCCCTCGTCGAGGTCGGCGATGAACTCGTGGGCGCCGGCGTCGCGAGCGGCGGCCTCGACCTCCGCGTCGGTCGCGGCGTCGCGCTCGCGGCCCTCGCCGCTCGCGTCTTCCGAGGTCTCACTGCGTTCGCCCTCGCTCAGGCCGTAGGCGATGTTCTCGCGGATCGTCCCGGTGAAGAGGAACGGGTCCTGGGCGACGTAGCCGATCGACCGCCGGAGCGACTGCCGGGAGAGGTCCCGAACGTCGTGGCCGTCGACTCGAACCGCGCCCTCGTCGGGGTCGTAGTACGCCTGGAGGAGTTTGAGGAGGGTCGACTTCCCGGCACCCGTCTCGCCGACCAGTCCGACGGTTTCGCCGGGTTCGACGGCGAGCGAGACGTTCCGGACGACCGGCTCGTCCGTTCCGGGATAGGCGAAGCTCACGTCGTCGTACTCGACGCGGCCCTCGGGATCGTCGAGGGCGGTCGACCCCTCCTCGCGGGGCGGCTCCATGCGCTGGACGCCCAGGATGCGCTTCGCGGAGGAGTTGGCGCCCTTGTAGAGGCCGGTGACCCACGCGGCGAAGCGCACCGGGAGCACGAGGTTCTGCGTGTAGTACATGAACGGGACGAGTTCGCCGGCGGTGATCGTGCCCGTGAGGCCGAAGAAGGCGCCGTCGAGCGCCCACTCGGTGCCGACGAAGAGCGTGAGGACGAACGCGGCGCCGGCGAGCAGGCGCAGCGAGGGCTGGTGGGCGACGCCGACGAGGTGAGCGCGCCAGCTCACGGACCGGTGGACGGCCGACTGCGCGTCGACGCGGTCGGTCTCGTGGCGTTCGCCGCCGAAGGCCTTGACCGTCTGGATGCCGCTGATGTTCGTCTCCAGCAGGGCGTTCAGGACGCCGGTCTCCTCGCGCACGTCGTCGTTGCGCGCCTCGTGTCGGCGGCCGAACCAGACGTTGACGGCGAGCAACAGCGGCGCGACGGCGATCGAGACGAGCGCGAGGTGCCAGTTCAGAAGCGCCATGTAGACGATGGAACTGCCGAACATCGCGACGGAGACGACCGAGAGGTTCGGCGCGACCTGGAGGAACTGGTCCAGCGAGTTGACGTCGTTGTTGAGGACGCTCATCACCTCGCCGGTCTGCTGGGTGTCGAAGAATCCCATGTCCATGCGCTGGACGGTGTCGTAGGCGTCGACGCGGATCCGGTGGAGCGTCCGCTGGCTGAAGAGGAAAAACGACCACTCCGCGACGATGCCGAAGCTCATGTCGACGAGCTTGATACCGACCAGAAGCGCGACCGTGAACCACAGCTGTCCCGTGGGATCGCTCGGGACCCAGCCCGCGGGCACCAGCGGCAGTTCGTAGGCCCGGTCGTTGAACATCGCGTCGAACGCCAGCCCGATGATGAGCATGTCGAGGTTGTTCAGAAACTGCGCGCACAGCGACGAGAACGCGCCCACCCCCACGAGCTTGTGATTCCCGCGACCGCCCGAACGCAGCAGCGAGAGCAGCGGGAAGCGCACGTCTTCGGCGGCGTCGGCGATCCGCTCGCGCGAACTCATCGCGACACCCCGTCGATCCGTTCGGAGGGACGCTCCGCGGCGTCGCCCTCTTCGGGGTCGCGTCCGGCCGCCCGGGCGAGGAACGCCGCGGAGACCGACTCGATGTCGCCGACCTGCACGCGCCAGAGGTCGGCGTAGAGGCCGTCGCGTTCGACGAGCTCCTCGTGCGTTCCGCGCTCGACGATCTCGCCGTCGTCGACGACGAGGACCCGGTCGGCGTTTCTGACGGTGGAGAGCCGGTGAGCGATGGCGAGCGTGGTGCGCTCGCCCGAGAGCGCGTCGATGCTCTCCTGGATCTGCCGTTCGGTCTCGTTGTCGACGTGGCTGGTCGCCTCGTCGAGGACGAGGATTTCGGGGTCGCGAAGCAGCGCGCGGGCGATGGCGATCCGCTGGCGCTGCCCGCCCGAGAGGCTCTCGCCGCGCTCGCCGACCTGCGTGTCGTAGCCCTCCTCCAGGTCCGTGACGAAGTCGTGGGCGCCCGCGAGCGTCGCCGCGCGCTCGATGTCCGACCGGTCGATACCCGCCGCCGCCAGCGCTGCGTCGTCGATCTCCGCGACCGCGCCGTCCGCGCGTGACTCGGCGACGGTGTCCGCGCGCGACCCGGACTCGCGCGCCCCGTAGGCGATGTTCTGCTCGACCGTCCCGTAGAACAGGAACGGGTCCTGCGAGACGTAGCCCAGGTGCTCGCGCAGGCTCCGGCGCGAGACCTCCGAAACGTCGGTCCCGTCGATCCGGACCGCCCCGTCGTCGGGGTCGTAGAAGCGAAAGAGTAGCTTCGTGATCGTCGACTTCCCCGCGCCGGTCGGGCCGACGATGCCGACGAGTTCGCCCGGTTCCGCGGTGAAGTTCACCTCCGTCAGGATCCGCTCGTCGCTGGCCTCGTAGGCGAAGTCAACGGCCTCGTAGTCGATCCGGCCCTCGGGCACGGCGAGGTCGGGACCGGCGTCGGCGTCGGGTCGTTCTCCTTCGAGAACGCCGACGATGCGCTTGCTGGAGGCCTTCGCGTTCTCGTAGCTGTCGAGGACGTCGAGCATCAGCTGGCGGATCGGGCCGTAGAAGGACTTGCTGTAGAGCAGGAAGGTCAGCAAGGTTCCGGCCGTGAGACTCCCCCCGAGGATCGGCGGGGCGCCGTTGAGCGCGGTGTACGCGCCGAGGGCGAACAGGCCGATAAAGGAGTAGGAGGTGACCGACCAGCTGGCGTAGTTGAAGAGGAGGCGCAGGCGGATGACCGACCAGTTGCGGTCGCGGTACTCGCGGGAGGCCGCGGCGACCGCCTCGCGCTCGCGGTCCTCGCGCGCGAAGCTCTTGACCGTCGCGATGCCGTCGATGCTGTCCTCGAGTCGGGCGTTGATCCGCCCGACGCTCTCGCGGACTTCGTCGTAGATGGGTTCGACGCGCGTGGTGTACCAGTGTCCGAGCAGCGCGAGCCCGACCGGAAGGACGACCAACAGGGCGGCGAGTCGCAAATGGAGCGTCGCCATGAACGCGAAGGCGACGAGGATCTGGGTGATAAAGCGTAGCCCCTGGACGGCGTTGTTGCCGAAGCCGTTGAGGTTGCTCACGTCGTTGTTGAGCACGCTCATCACGTCGCCGGTCTGGCGCTGATCGAAGAAAGACAGGTCGTGACTCACCAGGGCCTCGAACGTGTCGACGCGGATGTCGTGGAGCGTGCGCAACCGGGCGGTTCCGCCGACGCGGCCGGCGATCCAGCTCAGCCCGCCGTCGATCAGGTACGCCGCCGCCAGCAGTCCAGCGGTGAATACGACCTGCTCCTCGGTCCCGGTCGGGATCCACTCGTTCGGGACCAGCGGGAGGGTGTAGGGCGTGTCAGCGAGGAGGATGGCGTCGAGGGCGACGCCGACCACGAGCGCGGGCACCCGACCGGGGATCTGTGCGAGCAGCGTCCCGAGCGCCGCCACGGCGAACCGGAAGCTGTGCGGCCGGGCGTAGCGGTCGACCAGGTTCCAGAGCGGGTTGCCGACGCGCTCGGGTACCTCGACGTCGAGCGAGTTCGAATCCGTCATCGATAGCGGAGGGGCTCCGGTCGTGGACGGCGGTCGCGCCGTCTACGCCGGACTGTGGCGGGACGCCTTTTCGACCTGTCGGTGGGTTGTGAGGGCGTGACACAGCGGAGGAGGCGGCCGCTCACGAGTCGTCCTCCGCCAGGAGGTAGCCGTCGACGATCGCCTCGATCCCCTGGAGGATCGGCTGGACGTGCTCGTCGCTGGCGAAGATGGCTCGCAGGTTCTGGCCGGAGCGCATCGCGCCGAGGTAGACCGCGGCGAACGGTTCGGGCTCGACCGGGCGGAACTGTCCGGACTCGACGCCCTCCTCGACGGCCGCGACGACGTACTCACGCACGAACTCGGTGTTGTACGCGACGGTCTCGCGGAGGCGCTCGTCGTAGGGCGCCTGCGCCTCGACCTCCAGGAGGAACCGCGAGAACTCCACGGCCTCGTCGAACTCGTCGCTCGACTCGTTGCGGAGCGTGTACCGGGCGAGTTCGAGCAGGCGCTCGCGCGGGTCGTCCGCGTCGACGCGCGCCTCGATCTCGGCCGCGAGGTGGTCCAGCCCGTTCGAGAACATCGCGAACACCAGGTCCTCCTTGGTGTCGAAGTAGTAGTGGACCAGCGACTGGCTCACGTCCGCCTCGTCCGCGACCGCCTGCGTCGTGAAGGCGTCGAACCCCTGCTCGACCAGCACGTCGAACGCCGCCCACCGGATCACGTCCTCCGTCGAGGGCTCTCCGCCCGCCCCGGGGTCGCCTGCGACGCCGTCACCACCGGCCCTATCGCAGTCACTGCCGGTCCTATCGCTGTCGCCGCCGGTTCCATCGCTGTCGCCGCCGGTTCCATCGCTGTCGCCGCCCTCCGCACCCGTTCCGCTGTCGCTCATAGAATCTGATTGAGTACTCAATCAATATAACCTCCCCCGATCCGGACGTTCGGACCGCACGCGAGCGGCGCGCGACGGCCCGCAGGGTTTTAACGGGGGAGTGACCAACCGACGGGCGATGGTCGTCTCGAACGAGAAGGGGGACCGGCGCGAGCGGGAACTGGTGAACGAACTCGACGCGGCGGGGTTCGCCGTGATGCGCGCGCCGGCCAGCGGGAGCGCCACCGAGCGCGAGCTCCCGGACGTGCTCGCGGGCGACGGCGAGGACTTCTACGCCATCGAGGCGAAATCCTCCGCCGGCGACCCCATCTACCTCGACGGCGAGGAGGTCGAAGCCCTGCTCTTTTTCTCGCGGAACTTCGGCGCCAAACCCCGCATCGGCGTCCGCTACGACCGCGAGGACTGGTACTTCTTCCACCCCGGCGACGAGGCCGTCCACGTCACCGACGGCGGGAACTACCGCGTCAAGAAAGAGACCGCCCTCGCCCACGGCACCGACTTCGACGAGCTCGTCGGCCACTCCGAGAAGGTCACGCTCGACGACGTGGGCGACACCGGCCCCGACCAGGCGACGCTGGACGTCCTCGCGGCCTTCGAACGAGGGGATCTGACTCGCGAGGAGACCGCCGAGATGCTGGAGTGAGCGCGGGGCGGCCGACGCCCGCGCGAGTCCACCGGTCCACGAACGAGAAACGCGCGCCGAGAACGCGAAGTTGAAACCCGCGCGGCCACGACCGACCGACGTGAGCCGTCGCCAGCGCGTCGCGCCGTCGAACCGCCCGCGAGCCCTCACATCTCGATGAGCGCCGCGACCGGGAAGCCCCGCGGCCGCGCGGGCGTGTTCGTCTCCATCTGCGTCTTCTCCTTCCTCGTGAACTTCGGCCGCATCGCCTTCGCGCCGCTGGTCGACTTCTTCATCGAGTCCGGCGTCGACCCCGCGCTCGCGGGCCTCGCCGCCACGGCGGTCTGGGTCGGGAGCGCCCTCCTGCGCCTGCCGACGGGCTACCTGCTGACCATCGTCCGCCGGCATCGCGTCCTGCTCGGGATGGGGCTGTTCCTCTCGGCGGCGGCCGCGTTCACCGCGCTCTCGCCCGGCATCGCCTTCACCGTCGCGGGCGCCTTCTTCGTCGGGCTGGCCTCCGGCGTCTTCTTCATCGCCGCGAACCCGCTCGTGAGCGAACTCTACCCCGAGCGCGTCGGCCTCGCGGTGGGGCTGCGCGGGATGGCCTCGCAGGTCGCCGCCGTCGTCGCGCCGACGCTCGTCGCCCTCGCCATCGGCATGGGGTCGTGGCGGATCGCCTTCGGTGCGCTGGCGGGCCTCTCGCTGGTCGGCACAGGGGTGTTCGCGCTCGCGGTCCGCCGCGCCGACCTGCCCGAGGCCGGGACCGAGGACCGCGACCTCGTCGCCGGGATCCGCGCGCAGTGGCGGCTGATCGTCGCCGGGATCCTCTTCGTCGGCATCACCGGCTTCGTCTGGCAGGGCGTGTTCAACTTCTACGTCACCGCCCTCGGCGCGAAGGGCATCGGGTCGGGGACCGCCAACACGCTCCTGACCGTCGTCTTCGCCGCGGGCGTGCCCTCGTTCCTCGTCGCCGGCCGCCTCGCCGACCGTTTCTCGTATCTCCCCCTGTTGCTCGCCGTTCTCGTCGGCTTCGCGGCCTGCCTGCTCGCCTTCACGCTCGTCTCGTCGGTCGCCGCGGTGGCGGCCGTCTCCGTCGCGATGGGGCTGGTCATCCACGGCCTCTTCCCGGTCGCCGACGCCTACATGCTGGAGACGCTTCCCGACGAGAACCGCGCGAGCGCCTACTCCGGCTTCTCCGCGGTGATGATGCTCATCCAGGCGCCCGGCAGCGTCGCCGTCGGCGCCCTCGCGGGCGCGGGCCTGTCCTACACCGGCGTCTTCCGCGGCTACGCCGTTCTCGTCGCGCTCGTCGCCGTCGCGATGGCCCTCCTCGCGAGCGCCGGCCGCCTCCCGACCGGCGGACCGGAGTGACGGGGTCGGGCTGATCGAGCGACCGGGAGAGCCGGCCGAAACCCGAGCCAGCTATTTCCGGCGCGAGGCGCAATGCGATGTATGATCGACCTGCGCAGCGACACGGTCACCCGGCCGGACGAGCGAATGCGCGAGGCGGCCCGCGACGCCGAAGTCGGCGACGACGTCTACCGCGAGGACCCGACGGTGAACGAGCTCGAAGCCCGCACCGCCGAGATTCTCGGCACGGAGGCCGCGCTCTTCGTCCCGTCGGGGACGATGGGCAATCAGGTGGCCGCCCGGACCCACACCGAGCGCGGCGAGGAGGTCGTCTGCGAGCGCGAGAGCCACGTCTACAAGTGGGAACTCGGCGGGCTGGCCCAGCACTCGCAACTCCAGGCCCGACCCGTCGACGGCGACGACCGCGGCGTCCTCCCGCCCGAGCGAGTGCGGGCGGCGATGGTCGACGCCGACGGCCACCGCGCCGGGACCGGCCTCCTCACCCTCGAAAACACCCACAACAGCAAGGGCGGGACCGCCATCGCGCCCGAGCGGATCGCCGAGGCGGCCGCGGTCGCCCGCGAGCGCGACGTGCCGGCCCACCTCGACGGCGCCAGACTGTTCAACGCCGCTGCCGCGCTCGACGTGCCCGCGAGCCGGTTCGTCGAGCCCGTGGACTCGGTGATGTGCTGTCTCTCGAAGGGGCTGGGCGCGCCGGTCGGGTCGATGCTCGCCGGGAGCGAAGGGTTCGTCGAGCGCGCTCGCCGGGTCCGGAAACTGATGGGCGGCGGGATGCGACAGGCCGGGATCGTCGCCGCACCGGGACTGCGAGCGCTCGAGAACCGCGACCGCCTCGGCGAGGACCACGAGCGCGCCCGGCGGCTGGCGAGCGGGCTCGACGCCATCGACGGGCTCGGGGCCGCCGAACCGGAGACGAATATCGTCGTGGCGCAGACCGACGCGCCCGCGGAAGCCGTCGTCGCGGCCTGCGAGGACGAGGGCGTCGGCTGCGTGGCCTTCGGCGACTACCGCGTGCGCTTCTGTACCCACTGGGACGTGGACGACGGCGACATCGACGCCGCGCTCGCGGGCGTCGACCGTGCGGTCAGTGAACTGTGACTGCGGCGACGGCTCGCGGGGCCACAGCGGCTGTCCGCATCGTCGCGCTCACTTGTAGCCTTCCTTGAACGCCTTCGCGGTCCGGCGCAGGAACAGGAAGACGAAGAAGACGAACAGGAGGAGGAAGACGACGATACCGAGGAGCACGGGGTCGATGCCGCCGAGGATCATACCCGCGTTACTCCATCGGCGCCAATAGAGGTTTCGGGACGGCGAGTCGGAGCGGTCGCTCCACGGTCGCTGGCGAGGGTCACGCTACCGCGGAGCGGTGCAATAAGACTCATACGGGGGCGGTTCGAACCGTCGGGTAGCATGTCGCTCCTGCCCTCCAGGCCGGACGCGTCGGCGGCCGACGACGCCGAACCGCGGGTGGTCGGCGTCGACAGCGACGACGCCGACGAGTTGCTCTCGGCGCTCTCCTCGGAGACCGCTCGCCGCCTCCTCGGGGAGCTCCACGAGGACCCCGCGCCGCCGGCGGAACTCGCCGACCGCGTCGACACCTCCCTCCAGAACGCCCAGTACCACCTCTCGAACCTCCAGGACGCCGGCGCCGTCGAAGTCGTCGACACGGCCTACTCCCAGAAGGGCCGCGAGATGGACGTCTACGCGCCCGCCGACCAGCCGCTCGTGATCTTCGCCGGGAACGAGACCGAGACAACGAGCATCCGCACCGCCCTGACCCGCCTGCTCGGCGGCTTCGGGATCCTCGCCGTCGCCGCCCTCGCCGTCCAGCAGTTGTTCGGGGACAGCCTCGGATCGCTGTTCGGCGGCGGTGGCGACGGGACCGGGGCCGCGACCCCGTCCGGCGACGGCGCCGCCGCGCTCGCGGGGACGCCCACGCCCGGCGGCTCCAACGCGGCCGACGTGCCCACGGAGACGGCGACCGCGACCGCCGAGGCCGCCGGCCTCTCGCCGGGCGTGCTCTTCTTCCTCGGCGGCGCGACCGTGCTGGTCGCCGGCTTCGTCGTCTGGTACGTCAGCCAGTGACCGGGCGACCGCGGTCGGGCTTCCCCGATCGTGACGCGCCGAGCGGGAAAGTGAAACGGCTGTTTGACTTTCCGCCGCCTACTTTGACGGTCCCGTCGTAGCCAGCGATGCGTCCCGCGTGCTTCGGCCCTCCGCTGTCGACTCCGGACGCCCTCCACTCCCGGATCGGCCGCGTTCCCGCTTCGGTCCCACCCTCCGCCGCTTCGGTTCCGCCCTCCGCGCGGCCATTTTTTCACACGCTCCAGAGACACGAACGCGTCAGCGAGCGCGCAGTCGACGGCGACGGGACTCTACTCGACCGCGACGGAAAACTCGCGGAAGACCTCCCCGTCGGGCGAGACGAGGCGCCCGTCGAGGCCGCTATCGGTCCGCTCCAGTTCCGCGTGGGCCGGCCGGTACCACCGCGGGTCGGCGTAGCTCCCCGGATTCAGGACGGGGACCGGGCCGTCCGCCCGGAAGTCGGGCTCGTGGGAGTGGCCGACGATAGCGATGTCGGCCCCCTCCTGACGCGCGAGCAGCGAGAGCGCGGTCGCGTCGTGCTCGTGACCGTGGACGACGACGAACCGGACACCCTCGTGGTCGACGACGCGGGTGGCCGGCAGTCGCTCGCGGACCGCCGGGGTGGCGTTGTTGCCGTGGACAGCGGCGAACGCGGGTTCGACCGACGTACCGCTGGCGACAGCCCCGGCGTCGGCACCGACTTCCGATTCGACGGCGTCGAGGACCGCTTCCGTCGTGAAGTCGCCGGCGTGGACCACCAGTTCGGCGCGCCGGACGGCATCGAGCGTCCGGCCGGTCAGTCGGTGTCCGTCGGTGCCGTGCGTGTCCGAGACGACCGTGATCACGCTCGGCGGTAGGCGCGGAGCCGGGAAGTGGCTATCGGCCGGGAACCGGTCGGTTCCGACCGAAACCCAAGCGTTTTGATTCGTCCGGGAGAGCCCCGGGCAATGGCAAGTAGCAAGTCGGTCGTGCTGGCGGCGCTGTTCGCCAACGGCGCCATCGCGATTCTGAAGTTCGTCGGCTTCCTGCTGACCGGGAGCGCGGCGATGCTGTCGGAGACGTACCACTCCATCTCCGACACCGGCAACCAGGTGTTCCTGCTCATCGGCATCCGCTACGGCGGCCGCGACGCCGACCGGCGCCACCCCTTCGGTTACGGCAAGGCGCAGTTCTTCTACGCCTTCCTCGTCTCCGTGTTCCTCTTCGGCATCGCGGGGTGGGAGTCGGCGAAACACGGCTACAGCGCCCTGACCAGCCACGGCGGACACGCCGGCGGGGGCGACACCGTCGAGTTCCTGTTCATCTCCTTCCAGGCGCCCGGGTTCGACCCCGTGCTCGTCAACTACGCCGTCCTGCTGGCCGCCATCGTCTTCGAGAGCTACGCGTTCAAGAAGGCCTACAGCGCGATGAAAATACAGATCGAGGAGAACGACTGGTCGGGCTTCCGCGAGGCCTTCCGCAAGACCAGCGACGTGACCACCCTGACGGCGCTGACCGAGGACACAATCGCGCTGGCGGGCCTCGTTCTCGCGCTCGCCGGCGTCTTCCTCGAACAGCAGACCGGCGACCCGGTCTACGACGCCATCGCCGCCCTGCTCATCGGGATCATGCTGATGGGCTTCGCCGTCGCGCTCGCCTGGGAGAACAAGCGACTCATCCTCGGCGAGAGCCTCCCGAAAGACGAGGAGCAGGAACTGCGCGACATCGTCGCCGGCTGGGAGGACGTGGACGAGATCGTCGACTTCCGAACGGTGTACTTCGGTCCCGAACGCATCGTCGTCTCCGCCGACGTGGCGTTCCGCACCGGCCTCAGCGGCACCGAACTCGACGAGACGATCACCGCGATGGAAGACGCGCTGATGGAGGCCAACGGCAGCGTCCGGAAGGTCTACGTCGAGCCCGAGGTCTGACCGGCCGGCGGCTGTTCCGCGCTCACTCGCCGTCCGCGACCTGCGCGTCGAGTACCGACTCGCGACTGTCGAGCAGGGTGCCGAGGTGGTCCGCGCCGGTGACGGTCGGGTCGGCGCCCAGGCGGTCGGCCAGCCGGCGCGCGGCGGCGACGGGGACGTTCCCGTCGCGCTCGCCGTGAGTGAGCCGAACCGGACAATCGACCGCACCGAGCGAGAAATCCCACTCGGCGGCCAGGAGCCGGCTCTCGGTGACGGCGCCGTTTCGCGAGCGCCCCAGCGCCTCGCAGAAGTCCCGCTTGACGAGGGCGGCCGTGTCGTCGGGGACCGCGTCGACGCCCGCGGTCGCACCCCCGGGGCCGACCGCGTCGCCGTCGCTCGTGAACTGCGAGACGGTCAGCGACGGCGAGGCCCGACGGGCGACCCACGACTGCCCCCTGAGAAGCGCACCGAGCAAGCGCGGCGTCCGCGTCGCCAGCGTCCCGAGGACGCGCTGTGGCCTGGGTTCGTTTTCCAGACAGTCCCGCGGGGCCGCGCCCGCGACGAGGTCGACCGAGCGCACTCGCTCGCCGTGCGTCGCTGCGAGCGCGAGCGCGTGGGGGCCGCCGCCCGAGAACCCGACGACACCGACCGACTCGACCCCGGCATCGTCGAGGACGGGCGAGACGAACGCGCCCGTGTCGGCGAGCGTGTGGCCGCGCCAGGGGTCGGACTCGCCGTAGCCCGGCCGGTCGGGCGCGAGCAGACGGACGCCGCGCTCGCGGGCCGGCCGGTCGTAGAGGCCGCCGAGCAGGCGCGACCCCGGCGTCCCGTGGAAGAAGAGGACGGGGACGCCGTCGGGGTCGCCGTACTCGGCGTAGGCGACCGTCCGGCCGCCGGGGCCGTCGACGGTCCGGGCGTCGACCGCTTTCGCCGTCCGCAGGACCGACTCGACGGACCCCGACGCCGACTCGACCTGCGTCGATACCGGGCCGGCGGCCGGCGTCGTGCCCGTCTCGCCGCTCGCCGACGTGGACTGTGACTGCGTCATCGTTCTCACTTACTGTCGCGATGACCGTATATTCGGTCCCGGATCCATGCGGTCTTTTATATTCTCGCGGTCGAACTGACCCGTCGTGGAGCAGGTCACGTTCGCGGTGGATTACGGCGAGGAACTCGCCCATCCCGTCCACCGACGGCTGATGGCGGGCCACGAGGTGACGCGGATGGAGCTGTTGCAGTGGGGGCCGACCGCGGCGGTGACCACGCTGGCATGGTACGACGGCTCGCCGGACGCCGTCGCGGCCCTGCTCGACGCCGTGGAGACGACGGTGTCACGGCTGGTGCCCGCCGACGGTGACGGGACCTACGCGTTTACCCGCCAGTCCGAGTATCGACTCGGCGAGCCAGTGATCGACCTCGTCGAGCGCGCGAGGGTCATCTTCCGGCCGCCGGTCACCTTCGCGGCGAGCGGGACGGTGCGGTTCGACGCCGTGGGCGAGTCCGAACACCTCGGCGCGTTCTACGACGAGCTCTCGGCCCTGCTCGCGGCCCGCATCGAGCGGGTGCGAACCTTTCGGCGGTGGCCCGCCCCGGCGCGGCTCACCGACCGCCAGCGCGCGGCGCTGGCCGCGGCGGTCGAGGCGGGATACTACGCCGTCCCCCGGACGGGCGACCTGGGGGACGTGGCCGCCGCGCTCGACTGCGCGCGCAGCACGGCCGGCGAACTGGTCCGGAAAGCCGAGGCCGCGCTCGTCACCGGCTTCGTCGACGGTGACCCTCGAGATCGCTGACCCGGCGGTCCCGCGAACCCGACCACTTCCGCCGCGGTGGGGCTAGGGCTTTTAGCCGGGCGGGCGAAAGACGGCGTAGTGGCGACGCAGTCAGACCCGGACTACCTGCGATATTTCCCCTACGACGAGCCGTACGACCACCAGCGCGAGGCGATGTCGACCGTCTCCGACGCGCTCGCCGACGAACGGGACGTGCTCTTCGAGGGTGCGACGGGGACCGGCAAGACGCTCGCGGCGCTGGTCCCCGCCCTCGAACACGCCCGCGAGACGAACAAGACGGTCGTCATCACGACCAACGTCCACCAGCAGATGCGCCAGTTCGTCCGCGAGGCCCGCGCGATCACCCGCCAGGAAGGGATTCGGGCCGTCGTCTTCCAGGGGAAGGCGTCGATGTGTCACATCGACGTGGGCTACGAGGAGTGCCAGACGCTGCGGGACACCACCCGCGAACTGGTCGACGCCGAGGAAGACCGCGCCGAGCTCGAGGCGAAACAGCGCGACCTCCTGGAGGAGAGTCAGGACGGTGGCGCTGGCGCCGGCGAGGCCGCCGACGCGCGCTCGGCGGTGCTCGAGGAACTCGACAGCGTCGAGGACGAGATCGAGACTATCCGGGACGAGCGGTCGACGTGCGACCACTACTACCGCAATCTGACCGCCGACACCGACGAGTTCTACGGCTGGCTCTACGAGGACGTGCGCACACCGGAGGACGTCTACGGCTACGCCGAGCGGGAGGGACTCTGTGGCTACGAACTGCTCAAGGAGGGGATGGAGGGCGTCGATCTCGTGGTCTGTAACTACCACCACCTGCTCGACCCGATGATCCGCGAGCAGTTCTTCCGGTGGCTCGGGCGCGACCCCGAGGACGTGATCGCCGTCTTCGACGAGGCCCACAACGTCGCGGACGCGGCCCGCGACCACGCGCGGCGGACGCTGACCGAGACCATCCTCGACCAGGCGCTCGACGAACTCGACGACGCCGACGACCCGCGGAGCGAGGCGGGGCTGAACGTCCTCCGCACGTTCCGGGACGCGCTCCGAGAAGCCTACGACGACGCGCTCGGCTTCGGTGAGCGGGAGGGAGTGGACGACAACTGGTACGACCTGGCCATCGACAACGACGACGCCCGCGACGAGTTGACGCTGGCCTTCCTCCGGGGCTACTCGGGACCCGGATTTCGCGAGGAACTGGAGCGCACCCTTCAGGTTGCGAACGAACTCGACCAGGAGTACGAACAGGCCTACCGCGACGGCGAGACGACGACGCGCCAGGAGTGTCAGACCCTGCAGGCGGCGACGTTCGTCGAGGCGTGGCTCGACGAGTCCGCCGCCGAGGGACAGTACCCGGTCGTGAGCGTCCGTCGCGCGGAGGAAGGAAGCCAGTACGACGCCGGCGATATCTACGGACGGGCGGAGCTGTACACCTGCATCCCGAGTTCGGTCACCACGGATCTCTTCGGCGACCTCTCGGCGAGCGTGCTGATGAGCGCGACGCTGCGGCCGTTCGACGTGACCGAGGACGTACTCGGGCTCGAGGAGGCGGAGACGCTGGCCTACGGCCCGCAGTTCCCGGAGGAGCGTCGGCGCACCTACGCCGTCGAGACGCCCGCGCTGTTCGCCAGCAAGCGCGACGACATGCAGGTCCAGGAGACCGTCGCCGGCGCGCTCTCCGACGCCGCGCGGTTCACGCCCGGCAACACGCTCGCTTTCTTCCCCAGCTACGCCGAGGCCGAGCGCTACCACGACCGGGTCGCCGTCGACGGGGCGAAATACCTCGACCGACCGGGCACCAGCGCCGAGGACCTGCGCGAGGAGTTCACCGACCGCGACGGTGCCATGCTGTTCACCTCGCTGTGGGGCACGCTCGCCGAGGGGGTGAGCTTCGACGACGGCGACGCCCGGACGGTGGTCGTCGTGGGCGTTCCCTACCCGCACCTCGACGAGCGGATGGACGCCGTCCAGGAGGCCTACGCCGCGGCGTTCGGCGACGACACCGAGCGTTCCGGCGGCCGTGGCGGTGGCGGCCGGAACGACGAGGACGCGGGCTGGCGCTACGCCGTCGAGATCCCAACGGTCAGGAAGACCCGGCAGGCGCTCGGCCGGGTCGTGCGCTCGCCCGAGGACTACGGCGCCCGCATCCTGCTCGACGAGCGCTACACCGAGGGGGCGGCGGTGGAGATGCGCGACTACGCGGTCCGGGGCACGTTCCCGCCCGAGGAGCGCCGCGAGATGATAGACGTGGCCCCCGAGAAACTCAAGTTCGGCCTGCTGAACTTCTATCGGGATGTCGACGGCTACGACGGCGACCCGCCAGCGCCCTGAGCAGCCGGCACAGAACGGACTCGCTCGGCGGTCACCGCCGGTACCACTGGAGCCCGTTCGAGACGACCAGGCCGACGACGACGGCGGCGACCATCCGCACGAAGCCGTCGACCACCCCGGACAGGGCGAAGAAGACGACCAGCGTGGCGACCAGCCCGATCCCCGTCTCGACGAGGTAGAAGTTCCGCTCGCGCAGCGGCGTCGCGTCGTTACTCATACCGGGACGTAGCGGCCGCGCGGGATATAACCGACGGGGGCGTTCGGTGGGCAGGACCTCAGAAGGGATCGCCGGACCGACGCGTTCGACGGGAAACCGTGCCCTTTGTCACCCCGACCGTCGAAGCGGCGGGCATGATAGTCGCCTTCGACTTCGACGGGACGCTCTCTGACTCCGAGATGACCGTGTTGCTCGGCGAGCGCAACGGCACCGCCGCCGACATGGCCGACATCACCGAGCGCGCCATGAACGACGAGATCGAGTACGCCGAGAGCCTCCGCCAGCGCTGTGCCCTCCTCGAAGACCTCCCCGACGAGGAGGCCCAGGCCGCCTTCGGCAAAGTCGAACTCCGTCCGGGCGCCGCCGAGGTCATCGCCGCGCTGCGCGAGGCCGGCGTCTACGTCGCCATCCTCACCGGCGGATTCGAGCGCGGCGTCGCCGCTGCACTCGAAAAAGAGGGCGTCGAGGTCGACGCCATCGTCGCCAACCGCCTGCCCGTCGACGACGACAAACTCACCGGGGAAGTCGAGGGACCGCTCATCGAGGGGACGAAAGACGACGCGCTCGAAGTGCTCGCCGCGGCAGTCGGCGAGGACCGCACCGACACCGTCGCCGTCGGTGACGGCGCCAACGACCTCCCGATGCTCGAAGTCGCCGGCCTCGCGGTCGGGTTCGACCCGAAACCGGCCGTCGAACCGGCCTGCGACGAGGTCGTCGAGTCGATGGCCGAACTGCACGACCTCCTCGAAGCGGAAGGCGTCCTCGACTGACCGTCCCCGCGCCGCGATCGGCGACCGTCCGACGGATCCACCGATTTCTCGACCCGACCGTCGACACTGGCGCGCGCTGTCGCGCGCTTTCATGCGCGCGACGAAGCCGCGCGAGGGACGAGCACCGTCGGAGCGAGTGACGCGAGCGACGAGACGCGAGGAGGCTGGGGAGGTGCGAGGCCCACGGCTGCCCGACTGTCAACCGTTCATAGCCAACCGCGACAGGATTCCCCTGGCGGACTGAAAGGGCGAGACGCGCTCGCGTTCGCGTGGTCGCTGCGGGACCCCTATCCGCGCGAGTGCGGTGCGTTGCGGTTGTTCGACGCGCGGATATGTCCCGTCAGCGACCGCGAGCGGGACGAGGGCTTTCAACACACAGGATCGAGTGCGGTCGCGGTGTCTGCGGTCGCGGTGCCGGCTGCAGTCACATCGACAGCTAGCGAGCGAGTTGTTGACGACCAGATCATCAAGAGACAGACATCGAAAACCCCTAGACGAACTCGACGCCGCGGAACTCGAAGCGGGCACCACCGTCATCACCCTCGGTGACGCGGACGTGCCAGCCGTGGGCTTCGGCGATGACCTGGACGATGGCGAGGCCGAAGCCGGTCCCCTCGTCGGAGGTCGTGTAGCCGGACTCGAAGATCTTCTCGCGCTCGTCGGGCGGGATGCCGGGGCCGTCGTCTTCGACGTAGAAGCCCGACCAGTCGTCGAGCGGGGAGACGTAGACGCGGACGTCGTCACCGCCGTGGACGACGGCGTTGCGAAAGAGGTTCTCCAGGAGTTGCTGGAGCCGACCGGGGTCGGCGGCGAGGTTCAGGTCGTACTTGAACTCGAGCGTCCCCCCCTCGCCGGTGGCGGTGTCCCAGCAGCCCTCGGCGAGCGACTGGAGCGAGACCGTCTCGGGTTCGTCGACCCACTGGCCGTGACGGACGAGTCCGAGCAACTCCTCGAGGAGTTCGGCCATCCGGTCGAGCGCGTCGGCGGCGGAGTCGAGGTTCTCGCTGTCGTATTCGTCGGTCGCCATGTCGAGGCGCCCTTTGGCGACCTGGAGGGGGTTGCGGATGTCGTGGGAGATAACGCTGGCGACGGTCCGCAGGCGCTCGTTCTGTCGCTCGAGCTGTTTTTCCTTCTGCTTCCAGTCGCTCAGGTCGTTCGTGATGCCGATGAGGCCCTTGATCTCGCCGTCCTCGCCGCGCCAGGGCACCTTCGAACTGAGGAAAAACTGGTTCCAGTCGGGCTGGAACTCCTCGCGCTGGATGACCCGCTCGCCCTCCTCGATGACGCGCATGTCCTCCTCGTAGCTCTCCCGTCCGCCCTCACCCCAGATGTCGACGTCCGTCTTCCCGATGTACTCCACGGCCTCCTCGTTGAAGTCGCTCACCCGGACGTGCCGACCCCGCTCGTCTTTGACGTAGAGGTAGATCGGGATGTGCTCGAAGATGGCGCTCAGGATGTTGCTCTCGCGCTCGAAGAGCATGCGTCTCGAGACGTCCCGACAGGTCAGAAGGGCGTGGCGCTCGCCACCGACCGCGAGCGGTTCGGCCGTGACCTCGACCGCCACCTCGCGCGCCTCGGCGGTGTCGACCGACGGGACGCCCCAGTCCGATATCGGCCGCGTCGGTTCGTCCTCCGGGGACGCCTCGTCGGACGCGTCGTCGACCGACGGCTCCGCGTCCGAGGAGTCCGCATCCGCCGAGCCCGCGTCCCGGTCGGCCGAACCGGTCGGTCGCGGCGCCGGCGAACCGCCGTCGAGGAGCGGTTCGCCGTCCGGGTCGCGCTCGATCGTCCGCTGGAACGTGGTCTCGCCGTCGAGAGCGGCGACCCACGCCTCTCCCGAGTCGGCGTCGACCAGGCCGGTCTCGACCACGTCGGTCCCGACGAGCGAGGCGGTCTCGGCGCCGAGTATCGTCGCGACGGCCTCGTTGGCGTAGACGACCGCGCCGCCGGCGTCGACCGCCAGGAGACCGGCGTCGCTGTTCGCCACCAGCGCCTCGAAAAACGACGGCTCGTCACCGGCGTCGCTCCCGCCGTCGGGCAACACGGTCTCCCCGGCAGAACCGTCGGACCGTGCCAGCCCGCGCTCACCGTCGGCCCCCTCCCCGGGTCCGGTGTCCATGTCGATGTGTGTGATCGTCGATAGGGCGATATAAAAAACCGATCGGCGGCTTCTCTGGCGCCGAAATCGGACTCCGCCGCGAGCTCAGCCGAGGAAGTACCGCAGCCAGCGGTTGTCCCGGACGGCCGGCAGCGATTCGAGGTAGCTGTCGACGCCCAGGATGCGGCCGGCGCCGGCGGCGCCGAGGCCGAACAGCAACAGCGCGTAGACGATGTGGCTGCTGACGACCCAGCCGTGCTCGATCGGGAGCCCCGCCATGATCCCGCCCTCGAGGTGGGACATCCAGAACATGATCATCTGGACGGCGCCCCAGAACGCGGCGAAGCGAACGGCCACGCCGACCAGAAGCGCGAGCCCGATCAGGATCTGTCCCCAGACCACGAGCGGGTCGACAAACGACATGCCGGCCATGTCCACGAACACGCTCTTGAACGGATTGTCGGCGGGGATCGCGAACTCCAGATACCCCGCCGCAGTCCAGTCGCCCTGGAAGAGCTTGTCCAGGCCGGCCTGCAGGAACACCCAGGCCATCACCATCCGCAATCCGAGCAGTGCGTACCCGATCCACTGTTCGGAGTACTCGAAATCCGTTTCACGACCGAACAGGTCCGCCTCCAGCGTCCGCCGTTTCGTAGACATTTTCGTGACCTCCATCTGTACCATTCACAGACCTGCATTATAAATTCCAATCGTTATTCTCTAGATACGAGAAATCGGTATCGCGGCCGTCGGAAACGGAACGGTCACGAAAACGCGTTCTCCCACATCTACTTCCGAAACGGAAACTGAAATGTTATCGGACGGTCGACAGTAACGAGAGGTTACCGCGTCGCCCAGGAGATGGCCTGTTCGAGGTCGTGGACGATGTCGTCGGCCGATTCGAGGCCGACCGACAGCCGGACCATGTCGTCGGTGACGCCCGCGGCCTGTTTCTCCTCGTCGCTCAGCTGCTGGTGGGTGGTCGAGGCGGGGTGGATGATGAGCGTCTTCGCGTCGCCGACGTTCGCGAGCAGACTGGCGAGTTCGGTCGACTCGACGGTATCCCTCGCGGCCTCGTACCCCTCTTCGAGGCCGAAGGTGATCATGCCGCCGTAGCCGCCGTCGAGGTACTCGCTCGCCTCGTCGTGGGTTTCGTGGTCTTCGAGGCCGGGGTAGGTGACCCAGGAGACGCGCGAGTCGTCCTGCAGGAACTCCGCGACGGTCTGGGCGTTCCGGCAGTGCCGGTCCATCCGCATCGGCAGGGATTCGAGGCCCTGGAGCGTGGTCCAGGAGTCGAACGGCGACTGCTGTGAACCAAGGTCGCGCAGCCCGCGAGCGACGGCGGCGTACGTGAAGGCGGCGTCGCCGAAGCGCTCGCGGAAGTTGACGCCGTGATAGGCGGGGTTGGGCTCGGCGATTTCGGGGAAGCGCTCGGCGTGTTCGTCCCAGGGGAAGGATCCGCCGTCGACGAGGATCCCACCGACGGTCGTGCCGTGACCGTGGATCCACTTCGTCGTCGAGTTCCACACCAGGTCCGCGCCGTGGTCGATCGGCCGGCAGAGATGCGGCGTCGCGAAGGTGTTGTCGACGAACAGCGGCACGCCGTGGTCGTGGGCGATGTCGGCGATCCGCTCGATGTCCGGCGTGACCAGCGCGGGGTTGCCGATGGTCTCGAGGTGGACGTACGCCGTATCCTCGTCGATGGCCTCGGCGTAGGCGTCGTAGTCGAGCGTGTCGACGAACCGCGCTTCGACGCCCATCCGCGGCGCCGTGTGCGTGTAGTAGGTGTAGGTCCCGCCGTACAGCGAGGAGGCGGTGACGACGTTGTCGCCCACGTCCGCCAGCAGGAAGGTAGCGAGGTTCAGCGCGGCCATCCCGGAGGACGTGGCGACGGCGGCGACGCCGTTCTCGAGGGCGGCGATGCGCTCCTCGAGGACGCCGTTGGTCGGGTTCATCAGCCGCGAGTAGATGTGGCCCGGTTTCTCGAGGGCGAACTGCGCGGCGGCGTCGTCGGCGTCCTCGAAGACGTAGCTCGTCGTCTGGTAGATGGGCGGTGCTCGGGCACCCGTCGCGGGGTCGGGGTCTTCCTGGCCAACGTGCAGTGCTTCGGTCGCCGGGTCCCAGTCGTCGGACATACCCCTCCCTGCGAGCGCCACCCACATAAGCCCCCGTCAGTGGGCCGAACTCGCCCGTGAACCCGGACCGCGGCAGGTGTTGCTGCCGTTCCGAACGCGTTCGCGACGGACCGGCCACACCGCGGCCGCGCTACCGCTCACTCCCCTCCACGATCCGCTCCCCGCCTCGGCCCACTCCCCGCCGCGACCCGCTGGACCGCCGAGCGTCAGACGTCCGGCTGACATCGGCGTATAGTTATAAGTATTCTGAGAGTGATCGCTCGGGGTAATGCTGTTCGGGCTGGGAGCGCGACTGATAGCCGGGGTGAGCGCACACTCGCTACGGGTCGTCGGTGCCGTCACCGTCCTCCTGTCGGCGGGCGTCGCCTCGCTGAGTATCACCACCAATCAGGCCCTGACGGTGAGCGTCGGCGCCGCCGACCGCTCGGCGACCGTCGCCGCCGACGCCGGCGTCGTCACCGCCCTCGTCGAGTTCGCCACCGCCTACCCCGCCTACCCGCTCGCCGCCGCCGTCGGCTTCTTCCTGCTCGTCGTCGGCGACGACGCGCCGCTGGTCGGGTGAGCCGCGTCGCTCCGGCGCGCTCGTCCTACTCGAAGTCCCGAACCGTGAGTTCCAGCGTGTCGAGGCGAACGATGGGGGCGAAGCCGCTGTCCGGGTCGATGTTCATCCGCTCCTGGAAGGGCGTCTGGGCCTGCCAGCAGCCCGAGTTTATCGTGAGGACGTTGTGGTACTTGCCGTAGCCGAGTTTGTGGACGTGGCCCGCGTGGAAGATGTCCGGGGCGTCTTCGATGACGAGGTGGTCTTCCTCCTCGGGCGCGATCCGCGTCTGCCCGCCGAACTGCGGGGCGACGTGACGCTTCTTGAGGAGCTGGTACATCGGCAGGTGCGGGTCGTCGTAGGTCGCCTTCTCGTCGGGGAGTTCGGCGATCACCTCGTCGAGCGACACGCCGTGGTACATCAACACGTCGACGCCCTCGACGGTGGCGACGGAGGGGTTCGCCGAAATCTGGGCGTCGTGGGCCGTCATGATGTCGCGGAGTTCCTCGTCGAATGCCGGCTGGGGTTCGGCGAGGCGGACCGCGTCGTGGTTGCCGGGGATCATGACGATCTCGATGTCCCCTGGCACCGCTTTGAGGCGCTCGCTGAACGCCTCGTACTGGTCGTAGATGTCGACGATCGAGAGCTCCTTGTCCTGCTCCGGGTAGACGCCGACGCCCTCGACCATGTCGCCGGCGATGAGCAGGTACTCGACGGGGTCCGCCTCGGCGGTGTGGAGCCAGTCGGCGAAGCGGTTCCAGGCGTCGGCCATGAACTCGTCGCTGCCGACGTGGACGTCGGAGATGAGCGCCGCCTCGACGTGTCGGTCGGCCGTCGAGGGGTTGTGCGTGCGCGGGATATCCGGGAAGTGAAACGAGTCGACGAAGAGGATCCCGCCGTCGTCGGCGAGGGTTCCCTCGACCGCGATCACCTCGTCCAGGAGGAGTTCGTCGACGAGGTCGGCGAACTCGCGGTCTTTCATCACGAGGCAGGGGAAGGTGCCGTTGGTGTCCTCGAGTTCGATCAGCCAGTGGCCGCTGGCGGTCGAGCGGATGTCGGAGACCATCCCGACGAGGCCGGCGTCGCTCCCGCCGGGCATCGATTCGATGGCGTCGGTCGGGCGGTGGTTGACCCGCGAGCGAAGTTTCTTCGCGAGTTTCTCGTAGCGGTCGCGGAAGACCGCGACGAAATCGGAGTACTCGCCGGTGCCCGTGCTCCGGATGTCCCCCGACACCGCGACCGACTGCGTCGCCGGATCCGCGGGCGTGCGACCGCCCTTGGACTGCGCGGCTCCGGTTCGTCCGTCCGCCCCCTCGCTGACCCCCTTCGTTTCGACTGGAGCGTCTGCGCTCCGGTCGGTCGGTTCCGAGGGTGTCGTTCCAGTCGAAATAGAGGGGTCTTCGTCGGGGCGGTCGTCGGGGGTATCGGCGGGGTCGTCCGCGGGGGTCGTGACGGCGTCGCGGACCATCTCGTCGGGGGTCCGTGCGCGGGTATCGACGGCGTCGCGGACGTGTTCGGGGGCGAGTTTGACGGCGTCGTCGGGGACCGTTTCCAGTGAACGCTCCAGTGCGAGTTCGGGGTCGGGACAGCCGGCGATCAGCGTCACGGCCTCGGGGTCGGCGTTGTAGCCGCGTCTGGCGAGTTCGTTCGCGACGTGGACCGGCCGCTCGAGTGGCACAGTGGTCTGTTCGCCGGTGCGTACAAATACGTAGCGGAGATTCCCCGACCGGGACCCACGTAGCGAAGACCCCGCGGGACCCCCGCGACTCCGTCCGCCCCCGGGTCAGAACATTCAAACGGACGCTCGGCCAAGTGGTGGGCAATGAGTCCACCCCGCGACGAGGACCCGCCCTCCGACGACGGGTCCGAGGGGGCCGAACGGCGCGCGACGGACGCGGACGACCGCCCTGACACGGAACCCGCTGCTGACGGTCGGCAGACCGACGCTCCGGCGAACGAGCCCGACGGGCGGCCCGGCGATCGGCCGCCACAGCGACAGTCCCCGCAGACTCGCGGGTCGCGAACCGGCGAGGGGTCGGCGGGCCCGCCGCCGCGGCGCGCGACCGACGAGGAGAAAGCCCACTGGCTGTGGACGGTCGCCGTCGACGTGGGCAGCAGCGCGCTCGCGGTGTTGCTCGTCGGTTTCTTCCTCTTTACCGTCAGCGGCGTGTGGCCGCCGATGGTCGCCGTCGAGAGCGCGAGCATGACGCCGCACATGAAAACCGGCGACCTCGTGTTCGTGATGGAAGAAGAGCGGTTCCCGGGCGAGGCCGCCCACGGTGACACCGGCGTGGTGACCGCGCAGGTGGGTGCGACCAGCGACTACGAGAAGTTCTCGGAGCCCGGTGACGTGATCGTCTACGAGCCAGACGGGGACGGAGGGGAAACGCCGATCATCCACCGGGCGATGTTCTGGGTCGAGAAGGGCGAACGGTGGTACGACCGGGCCGACGAGAGCGCCGTCGCGGGCGCGGACAGCTGCGAGGAGATGGCCAACTGTCCCGCACCCCACGCCGGATTCATCACGAAGGGGGACGCCAACGGCGCCTACGACCAGGTCGGCCCGAACCCCCACAGCGGCCCCGTCAAGCCGGCGTGGATCGTCGGCACCGCCGAGGCTCGCGTCCCCGGGCTGGGGTGTATCCGCCTGCGCTCGCAGGACTGTTCGATCGGCCTCTCGACGGCGCCCGGAGTCGGCCTCGGGGTCCCCGCGGTCGGCTACCACGTCGATCCGACCGCCGCGTTCGGCCTGATTGACGGGCTCGAACTCGAAGTTCCGGACGCGACGTTCGCGTCCGGACTGGTCTGACGGCGTTCGAAACATCTGACGGCGTTCGAAACTACTGCGAGGAGCGAGCGACTGTCTCAGCGGAATGCGAGAGAGTCCCCGACCGCAAGGAGCGAACCGCGTCAGCGGTGAGCGAGTAGAGAGGGGGTCACTTGTTATCGAAGCGCGTCTGGACGAACGGCTGGGTGTCCTCGATATCGGAGAGTCGCGAATCGGACATGAGGACGGCCTCGGTCTCCTCGATCGGGACCGACAGGGAGATCTCCTTGGTGCGGCCGTAGCGACCCTTGCTGACGACGACGGCGTTGACGATGCCGAGCATGTCGAGTTCAGAGATCAGGTCCGTCACGCGTCGCTGGGTGAGCGTGTCGACGTCGATCTCGTCGCAGAGGCGCTGGTAGACGTTGTACACCTCGCCGGTGTTGATGTTCTGGACGCCGTTTTTCTCGAGGGTGATGATCGCGAAGAGGACGAGCTTCGACTGGGTGGGGAGGGTGCGGACGACCTCGACGACCCGGTCGAGTTCGATCTTCTCCTGGGCCTGGCGGACGTGATCCTCGTTGACCACGTCGGTCTGGTCGCGCTCGGCGAGTTCGCCCGCGGTCCGCAGGAGGTCGAGCGCCCGCCGGGCGTCGCCGTGTTCCTGTGCGGCGAACGCCGCACACAGCGGGATCACGTCGTCGGTCAGCGCGTCGCCCTCGAAGGCCACCTCGGCGCGGTGTTCGAGGATGTCCCGGAGCTGGTTGGCGTCGTAGGGCGGGAAGACGATTTCCTCCTCGCCGAGGCTCGACTTGACGCGGGGGTCGAGGAAGTCGGTGAACTTCAGGTCGTTGGAGATGCCCATGATCGAGACGCGCGAGCGCTCGAGTTCGGAGTTCATCCGCGAGAGGTTGTAGAGCGTGTCGTCGCCGCTTTTCTCGACGAGCTTGTCGATCTCGTCGAGCATGATGACGACGACCCGTTCGTTGTAATCGACCGCCTCGAAGAAGGTGCTGTAGACGCGGTCGGTCGGCCACCCGGTCATCGGCACCTGTTCGAACTCCTCGCGGTCCTCACGGAGCCGTTCGATGCGGTCCTCGACCGCGGGAACCGAGTCGAACTCCGAGCTATCGAGGGCTGCGGGGTTTTCTCGTGCGCGCTCGCGGAGTTCCGTGAGCTCCGCTATCTCCTCGTCGATGGCGGCCTGGTTCTTGTCGATGAACTTGTTCGCGAGTTGCGCGAGCACGCGGTACTGGGTGTCGGTCACCTCGCAGTTGATGTACTCGACTTCGCAGGGGACCTCGTACTTCTGGGAGGTCGACTCCAGTTCCTCGCTGACGAACTTCGCGCTGGCGGTCTTTCCCGTCCCCGTCTTCCCATAGATGAGGATGTTCGACGGCGAGTCCCCCCGGAGCGCCGTCACGAGGATGGTCGCCATGTTGTTGATCTGCTCCTCGCGGTGGGGGAGCTTGCGCGGCGTGTAGGAGGGGCGAAGCACCTCCTTGCTCTCGAAGATGGGGTCGCCGGCGAGGAGGTCGTCGAACAGTCCCGGCGAGGCCTCGTCGGAGTCCTCGTCGCCGACGTCGTCGAGGACAACGTCGTCGAGCATCGAGGACGAGTCGTCCGACTCGGAGTCGGCGGAGTCGTCTTCGCCGGGAGTCGAGAGGTCCGGCGTCTCTACGTCGGACGCGCCGACATCGGGAGCGGTTCCAGTCGAGTCGTCGGGAGCGGTTCCCGTCGAGTCGTCGGAACCGTCCTCGACCGGAGGACCGGTGCCGAGGTGGTCCTCACCCCCGTCGGTCGTCGCCTCTCCGGAGTCTCGAGTCGGAGTCGACGAGCCCTCGTCGGATGGCCCCCGACCGGTTTCGTTTCGCGGCGTCTCGTCTGTCGACGCCGGAGCTACGCCTTCCGCGTCCGCTCCATCCACGAATCGCTGTGAATCGAGTGTCGTGTCCTGGTCCGTGTCGTCCCTGTCCGTCATAGTGCGATTCCGTACCCCTTCGTTTCGCATGGAAGTGGAGCCGCGCGGATCCGGAACGCGTCTCACACCCGTCGATTCCCCGCCGTTCGGCGCTTTCGGCACGTGCGGCGAGTCCAGTTGAACCACAAGAACCCGTGGTTGTCGAGATATTAAATATTTCGGTCACCGTGAGGACGACCGGCGACGGGTAAGCCCGAGCTGCCGGACGATTTCGGTTTCGAGGAGGTGATGAACGGGATTTCCGTACTCCGGTTGAGCAGGTAGGAGTACAGTACCCACGTCGACCGAGTTCAGAGAGCTATCCGACTGCGACCCCCCAACCCCTTCGTTTCGGGTGGAACGGCGGAGAGACGGGGGTGGGGGTGACTGAGAGAGCAGATTCGCTCCTGACTAGGAAAGATTTATCTATGAATCAGTTAAACCAAATCCGTACCGGAGAGAAAAGATGTTTTCTTGTTTGTTTCTATCTAGTATTAGATAAACAGCGACCGCTAGTTAGTTGATTATGCTCTATGGTAATCTAGACAACTCCCTAGATGTTCTCGAGGTATCCCACTCGCGTTCTCTGCCCCCGCTGTCATTTCACCGATCGTCGGTGTCACCGACCGTTCTTCCTCGTTCCACTTGAAACGAAGGGGTGGGGGTGTGGCGAAATGAGACCTGTTTGAACAGTCGAGCAGATCCTGTCGAATCGTTCCGTCTGATAGAGGCCGCGTCCCTCGCTCTCGCTCGGTGTGGCCAGTGGTCGTCATTCGTTCGGTCAGGGGTCGCCGTTCGTCCAGCTTCTGGCGCGGGGAACTCGTTCTCTCGAGGACGAACGCTCGAGCCGTCGCCCTCGTCAGGGCGCAGTTCGCGCTGGAGAACCCCTGCGCTGGAGATACTTTTCGCGTCCACGAGACTCATCGTTCCGACCGGTGGTTTCGTCTCGAAGCGACGAGGACGGACCAGGAGTCCGGAACTGATGTCTTCTCGAACTGATACTGCATTCCACATCTCGCTCGAACGGGCCGAATACGCTTCCGAGCGGCCTGATACCGTGTCCTATTGACGGAAAATATATGTATGTCTGACGTAGGCTTAAGTGAGTCGGTGCGGGTTGTTCGGACAGATGCGCCGGCGGTCGGCGCAGGAGGATAGGATGGGACTGCTCACAGGACTCAAAGACAGTATTTCGCGGGCAGCATCGACGCTGTTCTCCGAGGAGGACCCGAAGCGGATCGGTATCTACGGGCCGCCGAACGCGGGCAAGACGACGCTCGCAAACCGGATCGCGCGCGACTGGACGGGCGACGCGGTCGGGCCGGAGAGCCACGTACCACACGAGACGCGCCGGGCGCGGCGCAAGGAGAACGTCGAAATCGAGCGCGACGGCAAGACCGTCACCATCGACATCGTCGACACGCCGGGCGTGACGACGAAAGTCGACTACACGGAGTTTCTCGAACACGACATGGAGAAAGACGACGCCGTCCGTCGCTCTCGCGAGGCCACCGAAGGCGTCGCCGAGGCGATGCACTGGCTCCGCGAGGACGTCGACGGTGTCGTCTACGTGCTCGACTCGACGGAGGACCCGTTCACGCAGGTCAACACGATGCTCATCGGTATCATCGAGAGCCAGGACCTGCCGGTGCTGATCCTCGCGAACAAGATCGACCTCGAAGACTCGAGCGTCCAGCGGATCCGCAACGCGTTCCCGCAACACGAGACGACGGAGCTGTCGGCGCTCGAAGGAGACAACATGGACGAAGTGTACGACCAGATAGCGGAGTACTTCGGGTGATATCATGGCCGAAGCAAGACACCCCGAAGACGAAGACGGCGTGAAGATCGACCTGATCAGCGCGGAGCGGATGGACGGCAAGACGACGATGGAGAAGATCCGGACCATCCTCGACGGCGTCCGGGACAACAAAATCGTCATCCTCGAAGCGGGGCTCACCCCCGACGAGGAGTCCCGCCTGATCGAGGTCACGATGGCCGAGATCAGCCCCGACGAGTTCACCGGGCTCGAGATCGAGACGTACCCCAAATCGCAGGCCGACGACTCGAGTCTGCTCGGCAGGCTCATGGGCAAAGAAGAGACGAAGAAGCTCACCGTCATCGGGCCGGCGAATCAGATCGAGACGCTCCACAAGGACGAAACCCTGATCAGCGCGCTGGTCTCACGGAAGTAAGGCATGCCCCACCAGTGTACGAACTGCGACCGGACGTTCGCCGACGGCTCCAAGGAGATGCTGTCGGGCTGTCCGGAGTGTGGCGGCACGAAGTTCCAGTTCCGCCCGGACGGGTTCGACGACGGTGACGGAGCGAGCGGTTCCGGGGCCGCCGACTCGGAACCGGACCCGGAGCCCGAACCACCGGAGCGACCGGGCGACGCGGTGAGTCGCACCGTCGGGAGCGCCGCCGCGACGGTCAGAGATCTGGTCGGTGGCAACGCCGGTCCGGACGCCTCACAGGCGCAGGCACCGGCGGCGTCCGACTCGACTCGGGCGGCCTCGCCCTCTGACCCGTCGACCCAGACCGGCGACGGCGGCGACGACGACATCATCGTCGCCGAGTCCACGCCCTCGAACGAGGACACCGCACAGGCCGATGCCCGTTCGCAGGTCGCCGCCCCGGACGAGGTTCCAGTGGACGGGTTCGAGCCGACCGTCGACGACTCGGCGAGCGAGAGCGAGAAGGCGGATGCGGCCGACCAGGCGGTCGAGACGGATGCGGCCGACGAAGCAGTCGACGCCGGTTCTGAGGACCCCGACACCGCGGACACGACCACCGATACCGGGGCGTCCGACGCCGAAGCGGCGGCGGACCCAGATGCCACGGACGCGACCGACGACGACGGTCGGACTGTTGCCGAGGGGCCCGACGCCGAGCGGACCGACCGGCCGGATCTCGCCCAGCTCCGCGAGGAGCTCAACGAGCAGTTCGAGAGCATCCGCGTCGTCGAGCCCGGACAGTACGAACTCAACCTCATGGAGCTGTACGACCGCGAGGAGTACATCATCGCGCTCCAGGAGGACGGCCGCTACAGCATCCAGGTGCCCGAGGCCTGGCGCGAAGCCGACGCCTGATCCAGGCCCGACACCTGATCCGGGGCTGACTTCTCGACCTCACCGTTTGAGACCGACGGACAGATCCGTCAGCACACAGGCACAATCGTTATTGTTTTTCGCTGAGACACTCCGCGCAGGTGATCTCAGTGCGACAACGTTCGTACGTCGACGAGTGGGCCTCGTTGCTCGACGAGCGAGTCCCGGAGGAGAGCGGCGACGACGCCGACCGCACGGATGGGTTCGACTGGAGCGGCGCCGACCGCACGGGCCGATTCGACCGGAGTGAGACCGGTGGTCGGAGGGGGAATCACGGCGACGACGAACGCCGCGGTGGCTAACGTCCCGTTCGAGCGGATGGTGGGGAGAGCCAGGCGGCCGCGTCGAGATTCGAATCAGCCCCCGACGGGGGCGCCGATGCCGACGGCAGGTCAGACGTCCTCGTCGCCGAACTCGTCGATGCGGTCGTGGACGTAGGCGGTCCACTCGTCGAGGGTGTCGTGCATCAAGGCCCTCGCCTCGGGCAGCGGCGTGGCCGAGTACTGGTACACGTGTCCACCGCCGTCCAGCAACCGCCGCTCCCGTTCGGCGAGCCCCTTCTCGCGGAGCGTCGACAGCGAGCGATTGACGTTGCTGCGGTCCCGGTCGAGCTGGTCGGCCAGCTCCGCGACCGTGCTCCCGGGATGGTCCCGGAGCGTCAGGTACGTCCGGACTTCGTGTTCCTGAATGCCGAAGACGCAGGCGAGCACCTCGGCGAAGCCGGGCTGCTCGTCGAGCATCAGCTCGCGAAACCGCTGTGGCGACGGGTCCGCCTCGACCATTGTGTCCCCACGTATGCGCCGGTCCGAAATAAGCGGCCACGTTACCCGACCCTCACCGCGACGCCCTGGCGCTGTGTCCCCCGGTGCGTCGGTATCCGCGTTCAGGTCCCGTACCCCTGGTTCTCCAGACAGGTCCGCATCTCGCTCTCGTCGTCGTGTCTGTGCAGACGCGTCGGCGTGTCGCAGTAGTAGGTCTCGCCGTCCCAGCGGAGTGTCACCTCGTGGTCAGACCCGAGAAACGCGGTCCGCACGACGACGCGCTCCTCCGATTCGACGAGCGCGAGGAGTTCGTCGACGCCGAGTTCGCCCGCCGCAACGACTCTGGGCTCTGTCATCGTCCCATCGTACCCGGCCCACCGGTTTCAGTGTTCGTCTCGGCCGGCCGTCAGCCGGCGAGGCCGGCGGTTACTCGGCGCGGGGTTCCTCAGTCTCGCTGACGCCGGTCGGTCGATCCGGGGGGCGCTCGCTGCGGTCATCGGTCCGTCGATCGGAACGCTCCTCGGCCCGCGCGGCGAGGTAGCCGCCGAGCGCGCTGAGTCCGACCGTGACCGCGAGCGCGGACAGCAGCGCGAACAACGTCCCCGAGAGGATCAACAGCGCGCCCCCGGTCGCGCCGACCTCGGCGACGCCGGCCGCGAGCCCGCCCACGACGAACAGGACGAGTACCGCGACCGGCAACACCGTGAACAGTCCCGCGAGCGCGCCGACGCGCGTCGATTCGCCCCGGTCGCCGCGCTGGAGGTACCCCGCGACGAATCCGCCGACTACCGACGAGAACGGGACGAACGAGACCACGACCGAGACCACCGCACCGACGAGCGCGTTCGTCACGCCGTCGGGCGCGGCGAGGCCGGTCGTCGCCTCGCGCCGGCGCACCCGCCGTCGGTAGACGACGTACGCCAGCGCGCCGACCCACCCGAGCAGCCCCGTGACGACCAGGCCGATCCCGGTCCACTCCAGCGTCGCCACCGTCACGTCCACCAGGTCGGCGTCGCTGAACACGTCTGACTGGATCGTGCCGTCCGCGACGGCCTCGACGATGGTCTCCGTATCGGTCGCCACCAGCACCGCCGCCCCGCCGACGATCAGCGCGAACCCCAGCAGGACCAGGAGTATCGGCACCGCCCAGTCGGCGACCCGGAGCGCTCGCTTCTGTATCTCTCGCTCGCCCTCGCCCGCGGTCGATGTCGCTGTCATACCTATTTATTGGTTCTCTCACAGCTTAACCACCGCTGATGATTCTCAGGGACACAGAGGCGTTACCTCACATAGGTCCCACTTACTCGGCCACTTTTTCCGCGTCGGGTGTCCCCGCGAGCCGCCGGCTCGCTGCGGGCACCACTCGCGATCGAAGCTGGACGAAAAAGGCCGGACGATTCGGTCGCTGCGCTCCCTCGCATCCGGTGTCTCGCGGTGTGTACACCGCGAGGCTCGTCAGAGCTTGCTCTGACGGCGAACCGGCGCCTGCGGCGCCGGATGCTACTGCCCGGCCAGCCCCGCGACTACTGTTCCGCGAGCCAGGCGAGCAGCCCTTTCTGGGCGTGCAGGCGGTTTTCGGCCTGGTCCCAGACGATGGCGTTGTCGCTCTCGAGGGCTTCGTCGGTGACCTCCTCGCCGCGGTGGGCGGGAAGACAGTGCATCAGCGCGCGGTCGCCGAGTAAGTCGGTCGTGATCTGGAACCCGTCGAAGTCCGCGAGTTTCTCCTCGCGGCGGTCCTCCTGACCCATGCTGACCCAGACATCCGTGTAGACCACGTCGGCGTCCGCGACGGCGGCGTCGGGGTCGGTCGTGGTCGCGGGCGCGCGGCCCAGTCCCTCGGCGCGGGTCAGCACGTCGTCGTCGACTCCGTACCCCTCGGGCGTGGCGACGGTCAGGTCGAGACCGGCCATCGCGGCGCCGAGGACGAACGACTGGCAGACGTTGTTGCCGTCGCCGACCCACGCGACCCGCGGGTCGTCGAAGTGCTCGCGGATGGTGAGCAGGTCGGCGAGCGTCTGGCAGGGATGAGCGTCGTCGGTCAGGCCGTTGACGACCGGCACCTCCGCGTAGGTCGCGAGGTCGACAACGTCCGCGTGGTCGAAGACGCGGGCCATGATGAAATCGGCGTAGCGGCCGATGGCGCGGGCGGTGTCTTTGATCGGCTCGCCGTGGCCGAGGTGGATGTCGTCGGGGCCGAGGAAGATGGCGTGACCGCCCAGCTGTGTCATCCCCGTCTCGAAGGAGATGCGGGTTCGAGTCGAGGGCTTCTCGAACAGCATCGCGAGGGTCTGGTTCGCCAGCGTGTCGGCGCCGCCGCCGTCGCCGGCCTTGATCGCGGCGGCGCGGTCCAGCACCGCGGCCAGTTCGTCCGTCGTGAGGTCGTCGACGTCCAGTATGTCGGTCATGGGTCGATGTCGGGTCCGTCTGTCGTTGTCGGTCGTGTCGCGGTCGGGTCGCGTCGGTCAGTCGTCGAGCAGGTCGGCCGCCGCGTCTTCCAGGACGGCGACCGCGCGGTCGTACTCCGGCAGCGGCAGGTGCTCGTCCGGCGCGTGGTCCAGGTCCGAGTCGCCGGGGCCGTAGGTCACCATCGGACAGTTCCACGCCTGTGCGTAGACGTTCATATCACTTGTGCCGGTCTTGCGGAGCAAGCGGGGGTCCGCCCCGCGTCGCCGGATCGCCGCCCGGAAGGATCGCGCGACCGGCGTCCGCGGGCTCTGCATCACCGGCTCGACCGTGTCGTGCCAGTTGACGGTGCCGTTCGCGAGGTGGCCGTCCGCGATCTCGCGCACCTCGCCCGTCGCGTACTCCGGCGGGACGCGCAACTGCACCTCCATCGTCGCCTCGACGGAGAGGCCGTCCGCCGAGGGACCGCCCGCGAACTCGGTGGGCTTGCAGGTCACCCGCTCGAAGACGGGCACCCACTCGTCGTGGCCGAACTCGCTCTCGACGCGGGTCCACCAGTCCATCGCGTCCTGGATGGCGTTGTTCTCCGGCCGCGAGGAGTGGCCCGATTCCGAGGTGGCGACGTAGGTGCCACCGAGCAGACCCCGATAGCCGAGCGTGATGCCGTCCGCGCCCGACGGCTCGCCGTTGACGACGGCGTCGGGCGCCGACTCGCGGTCCTCGACGAGGTAGCGCGCGCCGCGGGAGTCGACCTCCTCGCCGACGACGCCGACGAACGACGCGCCAGTCCGCACCGCCGCCACCGCCAGCGCCGCCAGCGGCCCCTTTGCGTCGACGCTCCCGCGCCCCCAGAGCACGTCCACGCCGTCCTCGCCGCTCGCACCCTCGTCGCTCCCTTCCGCGGTGCCCCTTTCCTCCACTCTGACCGGGATGTCGCCCGGTACGGTGTCTATGTGAGAGGTCAGGAGGACGCCGTCGTCGGCCGGGGCGCGGACGTTGCCGACCCCGTCGATCCACACTTCGCGGTCGTGGGCCTCGAAGAAGTCGACCAGCAGTTCGGCGCACTCGCCCTCGTCGGGCGCGACCGACGGGGTCTCCACGAGGTCGACGAGCAACGCGCGGGCCTCCTCGTCGACCGGGACGGCGTCGGCGCCCTCGGCAGTTTCGGCCTCACTCATCGCCGACCACCTCGACCATCGCGTCGACGACCCGGTCGACGTGCTCCTCCTCGACGGTCAGCGGCGGGAGGAAGCGGACGACGGTCCGGCCCGCCGGCAGCGCCAGGATCCCGTGGTTCAGGGCGAGTTCCTTCAGCGCGCGGTTGGCACCGCGGCCGACCTCGACGCCGACCAGCAGCCCCTCGCCGCGCACGTCGCGCACGTCCTCGGCGAGTTCCTCGTCCAGGCGCTCCCGGAAGTACGCGCCCACGTCGCCGGCGTGACTCGGCAGGCCCTCGCTGACCACGGCCGAAAGCGTCGCGCCGGCCGCCGCGGAGATGACCGGCCCACCCGAAAAGGTCGAGGCGTGCGAGCCGTAGTTCTCGGCGACCCACTCGCGACACAGCGTCGCACCCACCGGGAACCCGTTGCCCAGGCCCTTCGCCGCGGTGAGGATGTCGGGGACGATCCCTGACTGTTCGGCGGCCCACAGCGTCCCGGTCCGGCCCATGCCGGTCTGGACCTCGTCGAAGATCAGGGCCGCGCCGGCCTCGTCGGTGACCTCGCGAGCGCGCTGCAGATAGTCCTGCGAGGCGGGGTTGATGCCGCCCTCGCCCTGGACGGGTTCGACGATGACCGCGGCCGTCTCGTCGTCGACCGCCTCGGCCAGTGCGTCGCCGTCGTCGTAGGGGACGAACTCCACGCCGTCGATCAGCGGCTCGTACGGTTTCTTGTACTTCGATTTCCACGTCGTCGCGAGCGCGCCCATCGTCCGGCCGTGGAAGCCCTGCATCGTCGCGACGATCTTCGAGTTCCCCGTGGCCGAGCGGGCGAACTTCAGCGCGGCCTCGTTGGCCTCGGTGCCCGAGTTACAGAGCCACGTGTAGTCGATATCGCCGGGCGCCGTCTCGGCCAGTTGCTCGTACAGCGCGGTGCGAGCGGCGTTCGGGTAGGAGGCCTGCACGTAGGTCAGTTTCTCGAACTGCTCGGTGACGGCCTCGTGGACCGCGGGGTGGCCGTGGCCGAGCGGGACGCAGGCGTAACTGGCGCCCATGTCGAGGTACTCCGTGCCGCTGTCGTCGTAGAGGAAGACGCCGTCGCCCTCCTCGATCTGAATGGGTTTCTCCGAGAAGACGAATCCGGTCATGGGTGTACTCACTCCCCCTCCGACGTATCGCTTTCACTTTCGAGCGCCGACGCGCGGACGTGGGTCCCGCCGCCGGACAGGGCCGACAGGATCGGGTCGTCGGCGTTTGCGTCCGCGACGATCACCTCGTCGGCGCCCCCGCTGAGCGCCTCCTCCACGGCCATCACCTTCCGACCCATGAACCCCTCCGCGGCGTCCTCGAGTTCGTCCCACTCCGCGGGCGTCTCGACGGACTCGATAAGGGTACTCGGATCGTCGGGGTCCGCGTAGATACCCTCGACGTCGGTCAGCAAGACGAGCGTGGCGTCGAGCGCGCCCGAAATGTGGGCCGCCGAGCGGTCGGCGTCCGTGTTGACCGGAACAACCTCGTCGTCGTCTTTCCCGGCCATCGGCGGCGACGCCACGGGCGTGTACCCGTCGGTCAGGAGGGTCTCCAGCAACTCCGCGTTGACCTGCTTGATCGTCCCCGAATGGTCGCCGCGGCGGATCTTGCGCTTGCCGTCCTCCAGCACGCGCACGGCGGCTTTCCGGGGACCGTACAGCAGTTTGCCGTCGACGCCGTTCAGGCCGACCGCGTCGACGCCCTGGCTCTGGAGGCCGGCGACGAGCTGCGTGTTGAGGTGGCCGAACACCATCTCGAAGACTTCCATCGTCTCCGCGTCGGTGAACCGGCCGACGACGCCCGAGGGCGTCTCGACGTACTCGGGCTCGATGCCCATCCGTTCGAGCGTCTCGTCGACGG
>Ga0207851_100064_pt1 | contig 91166 bp, 104 predicted proteins | sample A23E3SouthBayCA_FD_187747 | JGI IMG/M metagenome (GOLD analysis project Ga0207851, IMG submission 187747) | Aerobic enrichment media microbial communities from Eden Landing Ponds, California, USA - A23 E3 (SPAdes) | ecosystem: Environmental > Aquatic > Marine > Unclassified | place: Emeryville... | reverse complement strand
CCCGCCGGGCCAGCCGATCACGTGGGGGACCCAGACGGACAACGCGGAGTCCGCGGACTGGTACAACGCAGACTACCTGATGGCGTGGGGGTCGAACGTCAACGTCACGCGCATTCCGGACGCGAAGTACTTCCTCGAAGCGGCCTACGAGGGGACCAAGCGCGTCGGCGTGTTCACGGACTACTCCCAGACGGCCATCCACTGCGACGAGTGGTTGAGCCCGGAACCGGGCACTGACACCGCCCTCGCCCTCGGGATGGCGCGCACGATCGTCGACGAGGGGCTGTACGACGAGGCCCACCTCGAGGAGCAGACCGACATGCCGCTGCTGGTCCGCGAGGACACCGGGAAGTTCCTCCGCGCGAGCGAAGTGCAGGGCCTCGACGTCGACGCGGACCGGCCGGAGTACGTGTTCGTCATGCAGGACTCGGAGGGAACGCTTCGACCCGCGCCCGGTTCGCTGGGCGAGCGCGACGGCCAGCACGACCACACCGAGAGCATCGAACTCGACTTCGACCCCCAGTTGGCCGTCGAGACTGACGTCCAGACGGACGAGGGGGCTGCCTCGGTGCAGTCGGTGTGGAACAACCTCCGGGCGGAGTTGTCGACGTACACCCCAGACCACGTCCAGGAAGTGACCGGCGTCGGACGCGAGACCCACCAGCGCGTCGCCCGAGAGTTCGCCGGGGTCGAACGTGCGAAGATCATCCACGGGAAGGGCGTCAACGACTGGTACCACAACGACCTCGGCAACCGGGCCATCCAGTTGCTCGTCACGCTCACCGGGAACCTCGGTCGCCAGGGCACCGGCCTCGACCACTACGTCGGCCAGGAGAAAATCTGGACGTTCAAGGGCTGGCAACGGCTGTCGTTCCCGACCGGGAGCGTCCGCGGTGTGCCGACGACGCTGTGGACGTACTACCACGCGGGCATCCTCGAGAACACCGACGAGGAGACGGCCTCGCGCATCCAGGAGGCAATCGAGCGGGACTGGATGCCGCTGTATCCGTCCGAGCGCGAAGACGGGAGCCGACCGGTCCCCAGGCTGTTGTTCGTCTGGCGGGGGAACTACTTCAACCAGGCGAAGGGCAACGTCGCCGTCGAGGAGGAACTCTGGCCGAAGCTCGACCTCGTCGTGGACGTCAACTTCCGGATGGACTCGACGGCGATGCACAGCGACATCGTGCTCCCGGCGGCCAGCCACTACGAGAAACACGACCTCTCGATGACGGACATGCACACGTACGTCCACCCGTTCACGCCGGCGGTCGAACCGCTCGGGGAGTCGAAGACCGACTGGCAGATATTCCGAGAGCTGGCCGCGAAGATCCAGGAGGTCGCCCGGGAACGCGACGTCGACCCGGTTCAGGACCGGACGTTCGACCGCGAGATAGACCTCGCGTCGATCCACGACGACTACGTCCGAGACTGGGTGACCGGCGAGGCGGGCGCCCTCGAGTCCGACCGCGCGGCCTCGGAGTTCATTCTCGACCACTCCGAGGAGACGAACCCGGACGACGTCGACGACCAGATCACGTTCGACGAGATCGACGAGCAGCCCCGTCGCTTCCTGGCAGCCGGCGACCACTGGACCTCGGACATCGAGGACGGGGAGGCCTACACGCCATGGAAGGACTACGTGCAGGACAAGAACCCGTGGCCGACGTTCACCGGCCGCCAGCAGTACTACATCGACCACGACTGGTTCCTGGACGTCGGCGAACAGCTCCCGACCCACAAGGACGCCCCGGTGTTACAGGAGAAATCCGAGTATCCGCTCGGCTACAACACCCCGCACGGCCGCTGGTCGATTCACTCGACGTGGCGCGAGAACACCAAGATGTTGCGCTTGCAGCGCGGCGAGCCGACGGTCTACATCAACCCGGAGGACGCCGCGGAACGCGGTATCGAGGACGGCGACACCGTGCGCGTGTACAACGACCTCGCCGAGGTGGAAGTGCAGGCGAAAGTCTACCCGAGCGGGGAACCGGGGACGGTGCGGCACTTCTTCGCGTGGGAGAAGTTCCAGTACCCCGACCGGCAGAACTTCAATTCGCTGGTCCCGATGTACATGAAGCCGACACAGCTCGTCCAGTACCCGGAGGACACCGGAGAGCACCTGCACTTCTTCCCGAACTACTGGGGGCCGACGGGCGTCAACAGCGACGTCCGCGTCGAGGTCGAGAAGGTCGCAGACGGACCCGGTGGCGGCGACGGCACCGGAGGTGGTGACGGATGAGTCAGACCGACGACGGCGACGCGGTCGACCTCGCAGAGGGCATCGACCACCAGGTCGCGATGGTGATGGACCTGAACAAGTGCATCGGCTGCCAGACCTGCACCATCGCCTGCAAGACGAACTGGACGGACGGCGGCGGCCGGGAGTACATGTACTGGAACAACGTCGAGACGAAGCCCGGCTCCGGCTATCCCCGCGACTGGGAGGAGATGGGGGGCGGCTGGGACGACGACGGCGAGCAGCGGACGCCAGGGGACCTCCCTGACGACGAGGCGTACGGCGCGCCCTGGGACTTCAACCACGAGCAGATCATGTACGAGGGCAGCGACGAACCCCTCCGCCCGATGAGCGACGCAGCCTCGTGGGGCCCCAACTGGGACGAGGACGAGGGCGCCGGCGAGTACCCCAATTCGTACTACTTCTACCTGCCGCGCATCTGCAACCACTGCACGCACCCCTCGTGTGTGGAGGCCTGCCCGCGGTCGGCGCTGTACAAGCGCTCGGAGGACGGCATCGTCCTCGTCGACCAGGACCGGTGTCGCGGCTACCGGTACTGCGTCGAGGGGTGCCCGTACAAGAAGGTGTACTACAACGCGATGAAGAAGACCTCCGAGAAGTGCATCTTCTGTTACCCGCGCATCGAGGGCGAGGGCCCCGACGGCGAGGTGCGGCCGCCGTCCTGTGCCGCGGACTGCCCGCCGCAGCTCAGGCTCGTCGGCTACCTCGACGACGAGGACGGCCCCATCCACAAGCTCGTCAACGAGTACGAGGTCGCCGTGCGGCTCCACCCCGAGTACCGGACCGAGCCGAACGTCTACTACATTCCGCCGTTCGCGCCGCCACAGCACTCCGAGAGCGGCGAGTCGCTCAACGCCGACCGCATCCCCCGCACCTACCTGGAGGAGCTGTTCGGGCCGAAGGTCAACGAGGCGCTGAACACTATCGAGCGCGAGCGGGACCGAGTCAGACAGGGCGAGGACAGCGAGGTGATGGACCTGTTGACGACGAAGGACACGGCCGAACAGTACCGGCTGGAGGTGTTCGATGACTAACCGCGACCTCGCGGTCCTGGCGGTGCTCGTGACGGTGGTGCTCGCGACGGCGGGCCTCGCGCCCGCGTTCGCCGACGCGCGCCCGGCCTACGAGATACCCGTCCAGTACGAGGCCGACGCCGAGCCCCTCGAGGGCGCCGGCGACGAAGCGTGGACCGACGTCCCGGCCGCGACGATTCCGCTCAGCAGCGCGGGCGCCAACGTCCCGGCGGCGGACGACACGACGGTCGAACGCGCGACGGTCGCGGCCGTCCGGACGGACGACCGGTTGTACCTGCGGTTGACGTGGGCGGACCCGTCCCGGAACGCCTCGACAGACCGGATACGAGCCTTCGCCGACGCTGTGGCGGTCCAGCTCCCGGCGAACGCGTCGAGTCGGCCGCCCATCGCGATGGGGAGCACCGACAACAGGGTCAACGTCTGGTACTGGACGGCCGACGGCAGGACCGAGGAACTGCTCGCTGGCGGCGCCGGCACGACGACAGCCTTCGAGGACCCGGCCGTGGAGGCGAACGCGACGTACGAGGACGGCCGCTGGCAGGTCGCGTTCACGCGGCCGCTGGACGCGCCGACCGCGAACCGGACGACGATTCCGACTGACCAGGACGTCGACGTCGCCATCGCGGCCTGGAACGGCGGGAACATGGAGCGCTCGGGACAGAAGGCCGCAAGCGAGTGGTACTACCTGGCGCTCGGCCCGGGTCCGTCGGGACCACCGTACGAACTCATCCTCTGGACGATCGCGGGACTGGGCATCGTCGCGACGACGCTCGTGACCATCATCGGCGTCCGCCAGACGCGGGGTAGGTGACCGTGCCGGCACCCAACCACGACGGAGTGCGGTCGCCGGTCGACTGGGAGCGCCTCGGAGACAGCATCGGCGTGACGGCGGGGGCTCGCGGTGCGGTCTACGCGGTGGCAGCCACGGCGTTCACCGAACCCACGGAGACGCTGTACCGGGCGCTGGACAGCGGCGACCTGGCTGACGAACTGTCAGACCTGCTCGACCGGACGGGCCTGGACGTCGACTCGCCGGACCTCGCTGTCGACGACGAGCGGGAGATTCTGTCCGCCAGGTACAACGACCTGTTCGTCGTCGGCTACACGGAGGTGGTCGACAGGACCGACGGGACAGTCCAGAACTACGGTCCGCCGGTGTCGCTGTACGAGTCGGACTACCGACCGGAGGCGTCGTGGAACGAGGTGAACCTCGACCTCGCGAGAGCGTACGAGCACTTCGGCTGCCAGGTCGACCAGGAGACCCGCCGGAACCACGACCACGTCCGCCTCCAGTTGGAGTTCATGGGCTACCTCTGTCGGCGGGAGGCGGCCGTCGACCCCGCCGTCGCGTCGGCCCGCCTCGATTTCCACGACCGCCACCTCAGGGTCGTCACGTCCGGCGTCGCCGAAGCCCTGGACGAGGAGCCCGGGACCGGAGTGTACGGGGAGTTCGCGGACTTCCTCGACCGGTTCACTGCCGCAGACGTTGCGGACCTCGACCGGCGACTGAACGGGGGCGGTGAGTCGTGAGCGCGAACCGACCGGGCCGCGAGGAGGACGCCGACCGGCCCGCCGCATGCGAATCGTCGATGGCCAGGTCGTCGACCCGCATCGCAGTGGGCCGGGAGCGCGTCATCGTCGCGGCGGGAGCACTCACGCTGCTCGCGGTCTCGGTGACTACGGCGGCTCGCGTTCTCACCAACCTCCCGTCCGGGCCGGTGGCCGCGGCACCAGCGGTCCGAGAAGCCGCGGTGGCGGCGACGCCGTTCGTGGTCGCGGCGTCGCTGGCCGCCGTCGCGCTTGCTACCGACCGACCGCCCCTCAGAGTCGGCGTGCTGTTCGTCGCCGTTTTCGGCGTCCTGCAGGCGTTCAGCCGGGCCGCTGTACTGCCAGGGGTCGCCGGGGTCGCCGCCGGGTCCGGAGCCGCACTCGCTGGGACTCTCGGCGTTCCGTCGTCGTATCGGGCGGCGAGGCGCTCGGCCGTCGCGCTCGGCTTCGCGGCCGGTATCGCCCTCTCGCTGTTCGCGGCGGTCGGCATCGCCGGTGCCGGTCTCAGGAGCACCGGCGGCGTCCTCGTCGCCGTCTCGCTCGTCGGAATCGGCCTCCGCGTCGGGGACGACCGGCTGGGGCTGGCCGCCAGCGTCCTGGCGTTCATCGCGACGGCGGCAGCGGTCGCATCGGCGCCGTACGTGGCCGGCGCAGTGCTCCTCGTGGCGTTTGCTGTCGTCGGCGTCCCGGGGCTGCTCGTCGCCGCGGCGGTCGGGAGCTGCGTCGGCGTGGCGGTCGCGGCCCTCCGACGCCGGGAGTACGCGACCGCAATCGGCGCCGGCGTCCTGCTGGTAGCGGGGCTCCCCGCATCGTTCCCGCGAGCGATGGCCGTCGCATTCGGCGCACTGCTCGTGCTCGTGCCCGTCGAAGCACTCGCTGGTGGCGGAGAGCGGTCCCGACGAGAGGTGACGCAATGACTGACGACGAGGAGGGCGCGGACGGACCGACCGACCCGCGAGTCCACCCGGAGGAGAGCCCCGGGTTCGGCGAAACCCCGGACGGCCTCGCCGACATCGAGGTGGACCGGGACGTGACCATCGGGGAAGCGACGCCGCGGGAGCTCCAGGCGACCGACGTCGCGCCGATCGCCGACGACGAGGTCGCCGAGAAAGTCGCCGCGCTCCGGGAGGGCGACGTGGTCGAACGCCGGCGGGCAGCGCTGGCGCTCGGCGAGGAGGCCGCCGACGAGGGCGTCCTGGACGCGCTCGTCGAACTGGGGCTGGCGGACGACGACGCGGACGTCCGGCAGTTCGCCGTCGAGTCGCTCGGAAACCTCGGCGGCGACCGGGCGGGCGACGCCGTGGTCGAGGCGACGCGGGACCCCGACCCGTGGGTCCGGGCGGAGGCACTCGTCGCGCTCGACCGCATCGACAGGGAGCGCTACGAGGGGGTCGTCGAGGCGGGCCTTCGCGACGACCACCACGCCGTCCGGCGGAACGCCGCCGTCTCCCTGTTCAAGCTGCGCGGCGAGGCGCTCCTCGACGTGTTGCTCGAGCAGACCCGCGACGACAGCGAGCGCGTCCGGGAGTGGGCTGCACACCTGCTCGCGGGCGTCGACGACGAGCGCGCAGACCGACGGCTGCGCGAACTGGCGGGCGACGAGTCGGAGCCGAAGGTCGTCCGCAGCACCGCAGCGCGCTCCCTGGAGGCCGACGCCGGGAAGTTCCGCCGGCAGTTCACGGGCGGCACCGAGAACGAGTCGGCGTCGCTCCCGGAGGAGAACCGCCTGAACCGACAGCCAGACCTCTGACCACCGATGCCACCACACTCACCTGATTCGGACGGGACGTCGGGCGCGACGGACGACCAGCTACGGGACGCCGTGGAAGCGGCGCTGCGGACCGTTCGCGACCCGGAGGCTGACGTGAACGTCTTCGAAGCCGGTCTCGTCGAGGACGTCCACGTCACCGACGGACGCGTCGTCGTCGAGGCCGACCTTCGCGACTTCCCGCCGGAAGAGGCCGAGGCCGTGACCGCGACGATCGTCCGGGCAACGGCGGACGTCGACGGCGTCGAACACGCGCACGTCGAGCACGTCCAGTCGCGGCCCGACGAGAACGACCGGGACGTCGGCATCACTGCCGCAGACCGGGTCGTCGCCGTCGCGAGCGCGAAAGGCGGCGTCGGGAAGTCGACGGTCGCGACGTCGCTGGCCTGCGCGCTCGCCGCGGACGGCGAGTCGGTCGGCCTGTTCGACGCCGACGTCTACGGGCCGAACGTGCCGGAGTTGCTGTCCGTCAGCGGGCCCGTCCACTCCGACGACGACGGGAACCCGATTCCCGTCGACGCGGGCGGGCTCGAGGTGATGAGTGTCGGCCTGCTGTCCTCGAGCGAGCCGCTGGCGTGGCGGGGCGCGATGGCACACGACGCGCTCTCGGAGTTGTTCGGGGAGACCGCGTGGGCCGACCCGGACACCGTCGTCGTCGACCTGCCGCCGGGGACCGGCGACGTCGCTCTGACCACGCTCCAGGACGTGCCCGTCGACGGCGTCGTGTTCGTGACGACCCCGTTCCACGCGGCCGTCTCGGACACCCACCGATCGATGCAGCTGTTCGAGGAGAACGACGTGCCGGTACTGGGCGTCGTCTCGAACATGCACGAGTTCGTCTGCGAGAGCTGCGGCGACCGCCACGAACTCTTCGACGGCGCGGACCCGGTCGACGCGCTCGACGTCCCGGGGCTCGCGGAGATACCATTCGATTCCGAACTGCAGGCGTCCCCGGAGCCGACCCCGGACGGCGTCTCGGCGCACGCTCGGACGCTGGCCAGCGCCGTCCAGCGACGCCTCGAGGAGGTCTGGAGCGTCGACGTCCCCGACAGCGCCGTCGACCTCCGCGACGTCTCGCCAGGTGAGCGCCACGACCGCGTACGAGCGGGATTCGAGCGCCTTGACCCCGGGGAGACGTTCTACGTCGTGAGCGACCGCGACCCGACGCCGGTCCGGGAGTTCCTGCTGGATTTGACCGACGGCGAACCGCTGGCGTCCTTCGAGGTGAAGCGACAGAACCCGGAGACGTGGGTGATGCGGGCGAACACCGCTTGACCACCGACAAACGGCGAACGGCCGGTCAGCGGAGCGTACAGACGCTGACACCCAGCCGGACAGCGTTGTTAAGTATCCTGAATGACTCTGTCCGAGTGGAGTCATCCGACAATGGCAACCGGTACGGTCGATTTCTTCAACGAGCAGAAGGGGTACGGCTTCATCGAGACCGAGGACGCCGACGACGACGTGTTCTTCCACATGGAGGACGTCGGTGGGCCGGACCTCGAGGAGGGCCAGGACGTAGAGTTCGACATCGAGGAGGCGGACAAAGGGCCGCGGGCGACGAACGTCACCCGGCTGTAACAGCGGGCCCGTCGTTTTTTGGCGTTACGACCGTGTCGCGCGAGCCTCGCGGACGTCCGCGCCGTCGCGCACCATGTCCGGACAGTCCGGGCAGACTCGTGGCCGGGTGACCCCCGGTGGCGTGAACACGCGGACGTAGTCCTTCGTGACGAACGACTCGCAGTTCTGACAGAGCGGCATCTCGTCTCGGAGCAGAACGCGCCAGTTTATATGTTTTGTGTGTATTTTTCCGGAGTGAATAAATACCGTCGTCGCACAGCGAACGACCTAACCGTCGGCACCGTCTGCGGGCGGTATGAGCGAGCCACTGGACTCACTCCCGGACCGCCCGCTGCGACAGCGCGAGGTCACGGCGCTGAACCACGCCGACGCCTTCTCGCTGGTGGTGCCCGTCGACCGCGAGGACGCCGTCGAGGCCGACACTCGCGAACCGGTCGTCGTCACCGAGCGACTCATTCTCGGCACCGACGACTGGGTGAAAGGACTCGTCTACGACGACGGCTGGCGGGCCGTCGAGTCGGTGGGCATCGACGACCCGGACGAGGAGCGCTACGACGCGATGCGGGACTGCGAGGCCGCAGTCACGAGCTACGACGCCTGACGGCGCTCCCCGGACAGATGGCGATGGCGCCCGTTAGTCCAGAACGAACCGGATGCGTTCCCGGCCACTGCCCGCGGTCTCCCGGCCGGTAATCTCGAACTCGCCGACCGCACTCGTGTTCTCCACGTGCGTGCCCGCACACGCCGTCCGGTCGACGTCGCCGTTGTCGATGTCCACGATGCGGACCTCGGTGATCGAGTCCGGGAGCAAGTCCAAGCGCGTGCGTTCGGGGTCGAGTTCGGCCTCCGCCGTCTCCCGGTCGAGCGTGTACCACGACACGTCGTGGCAGGCGTCGACGAGGTCGTTGATGGCGACTTCGAGGGCTTCGAGGTCCGATTCCGAGAAGCGGTCGTGCTCGCAGTCCAGGCGCGCGCGGTCGGCGTACACCTGGTTCCCGGTCGTCGGCGCGTCGAACTCCGCGAGCAGCACGGCCGACAGCAGGTGCTGGGCTGTGTGGTAGCGGGAGTACGCACGCCGGCGGTCCGCGTCCACTTCGCCCCGGACCGCCGTCCCCGCCGCTGGCGGGTCGCCGTCCACCTCGTGGTAGATGGTGTCGGTCTTCTCGACCGCCGTGACGGCCCACTCGTCACGGTCCGCCCGTAGCACGCCCGTGTCGTGGGGCTGGCCGCCGCCAGTCGGATAGAACTGCGTCTGGTCGAGGACGACCCGGTCGCCCGCGACGCGGTCGACTGTCGCCTCGAACGTCGTCACAGTGCTGTCCTCGAGATAGAGCGCGTCAGTCACGGCTACGTGAGCTACGGGGTCCCATCGCCTTAACGACCTGGTCTGCAAAAGGCTAAAGAGAGAAACAAGCCTTCGTTGTAGTAATGAGAGAGCAAGCACGCCGACCAACGGAGGTGAGACTGTGGGCGTCGAAATAAAGGAGTCGCCGGTTTCGGAGTCGCAGTACGACGAGATGGGTGCGTTCGTCAGGGACTACCTCGCGGCCAGCGTCGAGAACGAGGACGACGGCGGCAGGATGCGGTGGTACCCGTGGCACTCCGCCGAGTACCGGTTCACGCACACGCGGAACGTCGTGAACCTCGGTGAGCGCATCGCGGCCGAGGAGGGCGCCGACGTCGACGTCGTGAAAGTCGCGGCGCTGTTCCACGACATCGCGAAGCTGGAAGCCGACCAGGAGGAACACGCCGCCGAGGGCGCGCGCGTCGCGCGGAAGTACCTCGAGACCCACGGCGACTTCGCGCCGTCGTTCGTCGACCAGGTCTGTGACGCCATCGAGAACCACTCCTACCAGGGCAGCCTACAGAGCCTCCCGCTGGAGACGCAGTGTCTCATCGAGGCGGACGTCCTCGACAAAGCGGGCGCGAACGGCGTCGCGTTGATACTGCTGCGGATGGGGTACGAGGCCCGGACGCACGTCGACGCCGCCGAGATGGTGGGTCGCGTCCTGGACCGCGCACTGGACGCCGTCGAGCGCGTGGAGAGCGACACCGCGGAGTCCATCGCCCACCAGCGCATCAAGCGCGTGCAGTGGTTCCAGGAGTGGCTCCAGAGCGAAGTCCCCCGCATGGACGACTGACGCTGACGCAATCTGCCGTCGTCCTCAGACGCCGGCGGCTGTTTTCAGGAACGTCACGCCGAACAGCGCGAGGACGATAGCGCTCCCGTAGGCGACTGCGCTCCCGAACGCGTCGACTCGCTCGCCGGCCGCGCGCAGCGACGCCGGGAAGCCGACGATCCAGACGAGGATGCCGCCGAAGAACCCCGCGATCGTGAGCGCGCCGTTCGCGGCCGACAGCTCCAGGCCGAACGCCGAGATCTCGCTGGGGTTCAGCAGGCCGACGCCCGCGGTCAGCCACCACGTCACCTGGTAGGGGTTCGCGAGCGCGAGCGCGAACGCCTTCCGGAACCCGCGGCCGTCCGCGGCGTCGGCCTCGGAGAACGACCCGGCGTCCCGGAACGCGCCGTACGCGTAGTACAGCATCAGGACGCCGCCGACGCCGACCATCGCGGTCCTGACCGTCGGGGCGTCCTGGATGAACGCGACGACGCCGCCGAGCGCGAGCACGAAGAAGCACGCGTCCGCCGTCATCGCGCCGAGGCCGGCCGCGAAGCCGGCGCTCCACCCCCGAGTCACGGACTCCTCGGCGATGACGGCGTTCATCGGGCCGGGTGGCGCGGCCAGCGACAGGCCCAGGACGAGGCCGGCGACCACCGAGATTGCGGCGTCGAACACGGGTCTACGTTGTCGCTTTCGGACAAAAGCCCCGCGGTCACGGCAGCCTGCCCGCCGCGGCGGAGCCGGCGAGTTGCCAGCGGCGCGGGTTCGGAGAGTCACCGCGACCGCCAGCATTCAGACCGGCACGGCGAGGAGCCGGGGCTTAGACCGGCACGGCGAGGGGCAGCACGCGCGCGACAGCGTCCACGAGTCGCTCCCAGACGGACACCGAGAAGACCAGCTGCAGGGCGATGTCCGCGGCGAAGAAGAAGAACAGCGCTGCGGCGCCCTGGTGCGCGCGGCGCGCGTCGAAGGACTCCGAAAAGCGGCTGAAGAACAGCGCGTTCGCCAGGCTGACCGGAATGATGGCCGCCATCTCGCCGACCCAGATTGCCGGGGTCGCGCCGTACTGCGCGGCGAGGCCGATGGTGACGAGCTGGGTCTTGTCGCCGAACTCGCCGGCGAACATCATCGCGAAGATGGGGAGGAAGCCGCCGAAGTACGAGGGGATGTCGCGGCCGAGAACTGTCGCTTGCTCGAGGCGCCCGCCCACGGCGACGACGCCGCCGTCGCTCTGCATCGGGTTCGGGCTGCCGTCCTCGGGCATCGAGCGCAACAGCAGCACCCCGAACAGGACGAACAGGAGGCCCGTGAAGACGTCGAGGTAGACGCCCGGGAGCGCATGTTGGAGCGCGTTCCCGACGACGATCTCGATGGCCGTCCAGATGGCGAACGCCGTGCCGGCGGCGGCGACGACGACCTTCGGGTCGTACTGCGTGGAGAGGCCCGCGATGATGAACTGGACTTTCTCCCCGGGGAGGACCGCGAGCTGGGCGCCGAACGCCACCAACGCGATCTCGAGGAACGCGCTCACGTCTCGGTCACCCGCTCGTCGACGGGGCGGACGCGGATGGCGGCGGCCACGCGGTCGGGCAGGTGGACAGTCTCGCCGTCGATGTCGACGACGAACATCCCGATGGGCGCGTGCTCGACGACGTCGAGTTCGGTGCCGGGTTCGACGCCGGCGTCCTTCAGGTAGCGTAGTTCCTCGTCGTCGCGGTCGCTGACGCGCGCGACGGCGACGCGGTCACCGGCTTCGTGGTCGGCGAGGACCTCCGTGTTCGGGGACTCCGGGGGTTCGAGGTCCTCCGTGGGAATGGGGTCGCCGTGCGGGTCGACGGCCGGGTCGCCGAGCTTCTGGGCGAGGCGCTTCTCGAACTCCTCGCTGATGTGGTGTTCGAGCGCGTCCGCTTCGTCGTGGACCTCGTCCCACTCGTAGTCGAGGTGGTCCGCGAGGAACGCCTCCAGGAGGCGGTGGTGGCGGAGCACCTCGAGGGCGACCGTCTCGCCTTCAGGGGTGAGTTCGACGCCCTTGTACTTCTCACGTTCGACGAGGCCACGCTCCTCGAGTTTCTCGACCATGCTCGTGACCGTCGGCGGCGTCACGCCGAGGTAGTCGGCCAGCGTGGAGGTACCGACTGGCGGGCCGTGCTCGCGTTCGAGCTCGTAGACCGCCTTCAGGTAGTCCTCCATGACGTCGGAGAGCATCGTGATGGATTAGATTAGACGCATCTAATCCTTAAGTTTGGCGGATGAGATGTATCGGTTCGACAGGGATCAGGTACGCGAGGTCGCGACGACGGAGAACGTCCGTCGCAACGGCCACGCCGACGGCCGCGGCGCCTGACCGTGTGGCCGCTTCGGCAGCCGACTCGCCGAACAGCACCACGGCGCCAACGGTCGCAACGGTGAATGTGACCAGACTTGCCAGCGTCGCTAACGCGCCCGCCCCCAGCGAACCGCCACTCGTCGTACCGCGACACGACACGCTGGCTCCGGATAAACGTGGACGACTCGACTGCGACTCTCCGATCCGCCGTGACTCGACTACCCCGCCGCGACTCGACAACCCCGCCGCGACTCGACTACTCGACGATTCATCGAGTGCCCGCCGTCAGATGCCCTTGCTCATGAGGTGCGAGCGCAGTACGTCGGCGTCCTTGTTCGCTGTGCCCGTGTTGAGCAGAACGACTGTGTCGTCCGCGCCGAACTCGCCGTCCTCGGCGAGTTGCCACGCGCCCGAGGCGGCCGCCGCGCACGTCGCGCCCATCTCGACGCCCTCGTGTTTCGCGACCAGCGTCCCCGCGTCGAGGATGTCGTCGTCGCTGGTCGCGACGGCCCCGCCGTCGCTCTCGCGGAGCGCGTCCAGAATCAACGGGCTTGCGCCCGGGTCCGGAATCTCGATGCCGCCACAGATAGTGTCCGGCGTGTCCCAGGGCTCGTGGACGTCGCGGCCCTCCTCGAACGCGCGCACGACGGGGGCACACCCCTCCGACTGCGCGGCGTACATCGCTGGCAGGTCGTCGGTGAGGCCGAGGTCGCGCAGTTCCGTTGCGGCCTTGTGCATGCCCACGAGTCCGACGCCGCCGCCCGTCGGGTAGACGACGTGATCGGGGACCTCCCAGTCGAGCTGTTCGACCGTCTCGTACAGCATCGTCTTCTTGCCCTCGTGGCGGTACGGCGTGACGAACGTCTTCACGGAGTACCAGTCGTCGTGCTCGCTCATCGCGTCGTCGTAGGCCGCGCCCGCGTCCCCGATGCGCCCCTCGACGATTGTCATGTCGCCGCCGTGGACGTTCACCATCGCTTTGTTCGTGAAGCCCGCCCGGGACGGCAGGAACACGTGCGAGTCGATGTCCGCGCGGCCCGCGTACGCGGCGGCGGACTGCCCGGCGTTGCCCGCGGACGCCAGCGCCACGTCGCTGGCGCCGTGCTGGCTCGCGGCCGTCATCGCGACCGTCTGCCCGCGGTCCTTGAACGTCCCCGTCGGGTTCCGGCCCTCGTCTTTGATGTACACCGCGCCGACGCCCAGCTGGTCGGCGAGCGTCGGGCACTCGACGAGCGCCGTCGCGCCCTCGCCCATCGACACCGCCGCGTCCCGCGTGAACGGCAGCAGTTCCTCGTAGCGCCACATCGAGTCGAAACGCCGTGACGCCAACTCCTCCCGGGTGAGGTCGATTTCGTCGTAGTCGTACGTCGGGTCGAGGATGCCGCCGCAGTCGGGACAGCGGTGGGTCGCCGTCGCCGCCTCGAAGGTCGCCTCGCAGTCCACGCACCCAAGCCCATCGAAGGCCGGCGTCGTCTCCATGCCCGGGCGTTCGCTCCCGCGGAGAAAAGCCCTGTCCATTCCCGGCGCTGGCGCGTCGACAGGTCGCCGACGCCCGCGAAGCCCGCACGTTCTTGTCGCCAGCTAGTCAACGTCAGCGCATGACAGATTCCCGGGTCGTGGTCGTGGGTGCAGGACTCGCCGGCCTGACTGCCGCGCGGCGCCTCGCCGCGGACGGCTACGACGTGACGGTCTTCGAGCGGCGCGAGGACGTCGGCGGCCGCGTGCGGTCCCGCCGCGGCGACGGTTACGTCTTCGACCGCGGGTTCCAGGTGCTGTTCACGGCCTACCCGGCCGCGCAGCGGGAACTGGACTTCGACGGGCTGGACCTGCGGTCGTTCGCCGCGGGTGCAGTCGTCTGCCGCGGCGACCAGCGGTCCGTGCTCGCTGACCCGCTCCGGGAACCCGCGGCGCTCACGGAGACGCTGTTCAACACCGAGATCTCCACGATGGACAAGCTCCGGACGCTCCGGATGCGCGCGGACCTGCGCGCCACGTCCGTCGAAGACGTCTTCTCCGGGCCGGACGCGACCATCGAGCAGTACCTCTACGCGCGCGGGTTCTCCGAGCGGTACGTCGAGCGGTTCGTCCGCCCCTTCTACGGCGGCATCACGCTGGACCGGTCGCTGTCGACGTCGAAGCGCGTCTTCGAGTTCACGTTCAAGATGCTGTCAGAGGGCCGGACCGTCGTTCCCGCGCGGGGGATGGGCGCGATTACGGAGCAGCTCGCGGACCGCGCAGTGGACGCCGGCGCCCGGGTGGTCACCGATACGCCCGTCGAACGCCTGGACGTCGGCGACGCCAGCGCGTCCGTTCACCTCCCCGGAGAGACCGTCAGCGCGGACGCTGTTGTGGTCGCGGCAGACCCGAAGGCGAGCCGGGAGCTGACGGGCGTCGACGCCATCCCGACGGACGCGAAGAGCAGTGTCACCCAGTACTTCGGCGTTCCACCCGGTCACCCGATGGCGAAGACCGACCGCATCCACCTCAACGCGGCCGGCGAGATACCGACCACGGTCGCACCGCTGTCAGGTGTCGCAGCCGAGTACGCGCCCACAGACCAGGGACTGGTCGCCGCGACGACGGTGGGTCGCCGCGACGAAGCCGACTCGGACCTGGAAACCCAGACGCGGGACGTGCTGGCCGAGTGGTATCCCGCCGTCTCCCTGCGGGACTTCGAGTTGCTGCGCACGGACCGCATCGACTTCGCGCAGTTCGCGCAGCCGCCGGGCGTCCACGAGGGCCTCCCGGACGCGCGGGCGCCCAGCGGCCCGGTCTACCTCGCGGGCGACTACACGCACGACTCCTCGATCAACGGCGCACTCCAGAGCGGGCGCGAGGCCGCCGCTGCGGTCCGATCGGACGTCTCGTAGGCCGGCCGCCGCGGCCCCAGGATTCAGAGCAGGCCGCGGAGGTCGCCGAGCGCGGGGAACGCCAGCGTCTCGCCCTCGCTGACGACCACCGGGCGGAACCCGTCGGGGTTCGAGAGCATCGAGGACAGCGAGTCGTCGCGACGCAGGCCGTTGACGAGCGTCCCGGCCGCGAGCCGCGTGAACGCCGGCAACACGAGGACGTCGGCGCCGTCGTGTTGCTTCGGGCCGTGCAGGAAGCAGGGATGTCTGGTCCCCTCGATTTCGACCGCCGGGTGCTCGTGGCCGACGACGTACCGGTCTGCGTCCACCGGCGGGTCCTCGTGGCCGTGGCAGACCGCGGTGCCGTCCGCGAGTTCCACGGCGGCCTCGCCGTCGATGCCGACGGCGTCCAGCATCGTGTCGTGGTTCCCCCGGACAACCCGGAGGGCCGCATCCGCGTCGCTGACCGAGGATTGAACCGCCTCGACGGTCTCCCTGGTGCCGTCTGGAAGGTCGCCGTGGACGTGGAGAAGGTCGCCGGCGATTACGACCGTCGCCGGGTCGAAGGACGCCAGTAGTTCGTCGAGACGGTCCACGAGTTCGTCGTGCTCCCCCAGCGGGAGGGCGACGTTCGAGGCGGCGTCCCGGCCGACGTGGAAGTCGGCGACCACGACGGCGTCCGCGGCCGGCAGGTACGCCGCGCGCTCGCCGAACTCCACCCACGACGGAGTGTCGCTCACGTCCACCGCTCGGGACTACACCGGGTTAGATGCAGCGGTCCACCACCCCGTTCGCGGGACGGCAGCGGCCCCGGTTCGGCTCGAGCGACTGTGGCAGCCGCAGACTCAGGCCTCCGCGGCCTGCCGCGCCGTCGCGTACGCTTCGCGCACGCGCTCGAACGTCTCTCGGTCGCCGCCGTGGTCCGGGTGGACGTCTTTCACGCGCTCCCTGTAGGCCGCTTTCACGTCCGCCTCGCTGGCAGTCTGCGGGACGCCGAGCGTCCGGAACGCCGCCTCGACGCTGTCGACGCCGTCCGCGTCGTCGCTGGCGTCGCCGCTTCCTGCACCGAACTCCTCGGCGACGTCGGGCGTCTCGAACGGCAAGCGCGCGCCCAGAGCCCACCCCGGCATCTCGTGTTCGGCCAGCACGACGTGCGTCCCCGCGTTCCGAATCCGGAAGTACGCGGGCGCGTCGAACGTGATGGCGACGTCGCGTCCCGGCAGGTAGAACGCCACGTGGCGGCCCGCGACGAAGTGGTCCTCCGCGAACGGTTCGTCGATCGCGCGCAGGTACTGGCGGATCTCGCGGCGACGCTTCCACTCCCCGGAGCGCCGGCTCGCGGGCGACACCGGCGGCGTCGGGAACCTCCGCTGGGCGAACACGAACAGCGCCGCGGTCAGGACGGCTACCGCGCCGGTGATTGCGAGTCCGAGCCCCAGCCAGTCCGGCAACACACCGCGTACTCGGGGCTCGTCGAAGAAGTATCGTTCGCCACCCCGAACCGTGCGTTGTCGGCCGGCGCGGGTGGGTTGTCGACCGGCACCGGCGATTCGTCGGCGTTGCGCACGAAAAATCCGTGTTGGAACCGCCAGCTGTGTCACTCCTCGGTGAGCGTCAGGTCGGCCCAGGCGACGGACCCCTCCTCGACGATGTTCTCGGGGGTGAGTTCCGGAGCGTCGAACACGCGCTTGACGTTCGGCAGCAGTCCCTCAGTGGGTTCCGGAGTGAACACGTCGTCCTGCATATCATCGTCCGTTCCGTCTTCGGCATCGTCGCTGTCGTCGTCCGTTCCGTCGTCCGCGCCGTCTTCGTCCGACTCCATCACGACGACTCGCATGACCATGCCGAGGGGGAGGTGAGGGAGGCACAGGATGTCGTAGATGCCCTCCTCGTGGAACTGATAGAGCCAGGACTCGCCTTCGACGACGGGCGGTGAACTGAACCCGGGCACAGCCTCCGGGAGCCGAGTCGAGAGTTCGATTTCTGGATTGCTGTACTTCTCGTGGTACGCCGTGGCGGTGTGCTCGCCGCCAGCCGAGAAGAAGTGTACGACCCCACCGGGTTCCACGTGGAGGCCGACCGGGTCGAACTTGAACTCGAACTCCAGCACCTCCCCGGACGCCATGTCGAGTGGGAAGTTCTCGTGGGCGCCCTCCCCCGGCATCGTCTCCATCGCGACGACGTTCTCGACGTCGACGCTCTCGGTCTCGTCGGCGGCGAGGGGGTACCCCCACGTCGGGTCGATGAGGTCGTCGACGAGCGCACTGTCGTCCGGTCCCGCTTCCTCCTCGCCATCGTCGCCGTTTTCGCTCTCGTCGCCGTCCTGCCCGTCTCCGCCGTCCTCGTCGTCGTCCTGGAAGCCGCCGGCGACGCCGGCGATACCGCCGACTGCCATGCTGCCGCCCGTGAGTTTGAGGATTGTCCGCCGCGACCAGGCGCGGTCGGTGCTGTACGCGTCGGCCGTGGAGCTACTCGGTTCTCTGGACATCGAGTCGACGCTACGACCCACACGCCGAATGTTATGAGTGGAAAATTACAGAAACAGGACGTAAGTCACCAATTCCGTCCCCAGTAGGGACACCGTCGAGACACATCAGACGTTCGAGAGAGGGCGTCGCGGCGGTCGCGTCGCCCGCGGCGGGGTCCGTCACAAGTCGGCGTTTATCAGCGGCCCTTCACGGAAAGCCAGTGTTTATGACACCGACCAGTCAACTCTCGGGGTCCCGGGCCCGAACTGACGCCGCGTCGGCAGGTCGAGCGCTACGAGCCGTCGACGCCGCGTCGGGAGAGTGAACGGTACGAGCCGTCGGCACCGGCGGCCGTTCGTTACCCGATGTAGCGGAGGTCTTCCTCGCCGCCGGGGCTCGGCCCCTCCTCCATCTCGCGGAGGCGACTGACGACCTCCTCCATCTCGTCCGCGCGGTCGTCGAGGGCTTCCTCGTCGACGTCGAACCCGAGCATGTCCTCCAGCACCGCGAGGACGGCCTTCGCGGCCTTCGGGTCGACGAGGTAGCCCGACGTCTCGCCCATCAGGCACGCCGCGTCGAACCCGCGGCGGCCGCCCAGACCCAGCAGCAGGCCGCTGGACCCGACGATGCCGCCCGCCGGCTCCTCGCTGCGGAACTCCACGCCCGCCTCCTCGAGGCGCTCTTTGAGGCTCGCGTCGGAGACGGCGCCGATGACGTCGTGCTCCTCGACGAGTTCCCCCGTCGGAACGCCGCCGAGCGCGTACAGTTCCGTCGAGTCGAACTGCTCGGCGACGTCGAGGAACGCCTCCGTGACGCGGTAGTGGCCGACGTTCTCCTGCGCCTGGTGGTTGCCCGTCAACACCAGCAGGTCGCGGCCCTCGGTGTCGACTGCGTGAATCTCGGCCGCTGCGAGCTCCGCGACGCTGTCGTCGCCCACGGTCACCTGTGGCGGGAAGTGTTCGCTGTGCACGCGAGCGACGCGCTCGCTCTCGGCCTCCTCGACGACGTGCTCGGCGACCAGTTTCCCGACGTGACCGACCCCCGGCAGACCCTCGACGAACACGGGGTCCTCCAGGTCCGGTTCGGATTCCCACGCGATGTCGATTTCGTCCATACCTTAACGGCGGCCGCGCTCCTTAAGAGCGCGTCGGTAGCGTCCGTAGGGGTCCTCCGGGTCGAACGGGGCGGGCGCGCTGTTGACGGCGTCCGCGCCGCAGTCGGGACACACAGCAGAAAGCGTGTACACCGGGCGGTCGTGGCGTCCGTGCCACGCCGAACACACCCGGATGTCGGATTTCATTCCTCGTCGAGTTGCCGTTCGCGGTGGAAGTTCCCCTCGCCGCCCTGCGCGTCGATCTCGGCGACCGCGCGAGCGCCCGCTTCCTCGAGCTGGTCCTCGGCGGTCTTGTAGTTCGGCGCCTGCACCCGGATGCGGTACTCGGGCGCGCCGACGTACGTCACTTCCAGGTCGGCCTCGTCGGGAACGTCGCCGTTCCCCTCGGCGGCCTGCAGCGCGTCTTTCACGTCGTCGACGCCGTCGACGTCGGGGGACGTCAACGTCACGTAGCCCGTGACCGTCACGTACGGCACGGAGACGTTCTCGCGAGCCGTCTCGACGATTGCGTCCTGCTCGTCGTCGTCCAGGTCGGAGTCCTCGAGGGCCTCGTACCCGTGAATCGCGGCCTGCTCGAACCCCTCGTAGAGGCTGCCGAACTCGCCGAGCAGAACGTTTGCGATGCGGCGGAACTGGTCGTCGGCCATGTCCTCGCCGAACGCCAGCGTCAGCCACTTGTCGGCCTTCTGCTCGTTCTTCCACTCCTGAATCTTGTCGGAGCGCTGGTGGTCGTTGACGTCCTTCAGCGAGAGGTCGATCTGTTGTGCGGACTCGTCGACGTCCAGCACCTTCGCGACGACAGTCTGGTCCTCGTTGACGTGGTCGCGAACGTTCTTGATCCAGCCGCTGGCCACTTCGCTGACGTGCACGAGGCCGCGCTTGTCCTCGTACTCCTCGAGGTCGACGAACACGCCGAAGTCCTCGATGTCGTCGACCTTGCCGACGACGAGTTCGCCCTCCTCGGGCCAGCCAACGTATTTCATCTCGCCTCGACAGTCTCCACGACCTCACCGGTGAACTCCGCCTCGCCGCCGGTCGGACGCGCGAGCGTCGTGCCGCAGACGGCGCAGGCGACCTCCGAGGAGGCCTTCCCGAAGACGACCTGTTCGTTCTCGCAGTCCGGACACTCGACTCTGAAGAATCCTCCAGCCATGATTAGTCCTGGAAGACGAGTCGACCGGTTCGCCACCCTTCGCGCAGGTGGGCGTTCCCGCACTCGCTGCAGCGGTACTTGAGGTCCGTCTTCTTCGTCGGCTTGTTGCCGACCGGCACCTTCGAGAACCGGCCGTGGTTCCCGATGGAGGCGTTCGCGCGCTTCGTGCGGCGAGCGTCCCACTTCATGCCTGACGAGCGTCCGGTTCGGACTTTCTCGACCTCGATCTGGTGGTGTTCGTCACAATGCGGGCAGTAGCTGTTGAATCGGCGTGGCATCTCCATGAGCGAAATAACCTCTGTTGTCCCTCAGTTAGACGTGGTTGCTTAAAATGGGTTTGGTTCCGGGCCGCCGGCCGGCCGCTGCCGTCCCGCGGATACCGGCAGCCCTCGTCGGCTGTCAGCCGTCCTCCGGCCAGGTGTCGGGCTTGTTCGGGAAGTCGACGAACGCGTCTAGCGTCTCGCGTGCGTCCGCGAGGACGTGGCTGCCGTGGAAGACCAGGCCGACGTCGAAGTCGTACGCCTGGAGGCGTTCGAGGTTGCGTTCGGCCTCGCGGAGGTCCGTCGAGTAGATGCCTTCCACGAGCACGAAGTAGCCGGCGGGGAGCCCGCGCCAGTCCGCGCCGATGGCGGCGTCCCCCATGACGGCGACGGCCCGGGATTCGGCGACGAGCGCGTAGTTGTCGTCGGTGTGGCCAGGGACGTGGACGGCCTGGAACGGGCCGACGGTGTCGCCGTGTTCGTAGCGGTGGGTCGGCTGATGGGCGAAGTCGTGGGTCGACTCCGCCGGAACGTACGTGGTCGGGTCGTAGCGGTCGACGACCGCGTCGAAGCCACCCGTGTGGTCGGGGTGGACGTGCGTCACGACCAGGCGTTGTGGTGTCACGTCGAGCGCGTCGAGGCGGTCGAACAGCGCGTCGGTCGTCCGGTCGAACCCGCAGTCGACGAGCGTCGGTTCCGCCCCGTCCACCAGGAACGCCCGGTAGCGGGCGGCGCCTCGTTCGAGCGTGAGGTCGTAAACGTCCGGCGCAACCTCGGTGATGTCGTCGGCCACGGTCACTGTGACGCCACCCCGATGCCGCCGTACTCGGGGCCGTCGATGTTGTCGTCCGCTCGGATCCAGGTCCCCGTGAACGATGCTGTCCTCAGACCGAGTTGCGTGCGGCCGTCCGCGACCGAGACCGCGCGGGTATCGTCGACGGAGTGTCGGTGTAGGATGGCGTCACTCGACGCCAACACGACGACCAGCCAGACCGTCCGCAGCGCGTAGCCAGTGACCGGGTTGTTCACGGCCGGTCACTCCATGTGGTGCCCGCTCGCCGTTCGCCGGAACGGTAGTACGTAGTTGCCACGACAGTCCGACAAACGGTGGACTCCGGAAAAAGTACACTGGTAACGGGTGACACACAACGCTTTCTGCCCGGAGTACCCGTAGCCGACTGTGCACCACGACCTCAGCCACCGGATCGAGACCGGCATGCAGACGTACCCTGGCGACCCCGAGGTCGTCGTCGACGCGGCGGCCACCCACGACGAAGACGGCGTCCACGTCGAATCCGTCTCGTGTGGCAGCCACACCGGCACGCACGTCGACGCCCCCGCCCACACCGAACGCGACGGCGAGACGCTGGACCAGTACCCGGTCGACCGGTTCGCGTTCGACGCAATTCGCGTCGACTGCCGCGACCTCGACGCCCGCGAGCCGATTCCACCAGCCCGTGTCCCCGACGCTGACGCCGACCTCGTGGCGTTCTGGACGGGGTGGGACTCGCACTGGGAAACAGAACGGTACCTCGACCACCCGTATCTCTCCCCAACTGCAGCGGAGACGTGCGCCACCCGGGGATTCGCGGTCGCCGTCGACGCTCTCAGCCCCGATCCGACGCAGTCGCCGAACGCGGGGGACGACGAACCCGGCGGATTCCAGGCCCATCACGTGCTGCTCGGCAGTGACTGCCTGATTCTGGAGAATCTCACGAATCTCGAGGCAGTCAGCGACCACTTCGAACTGCGGGCGTACCCGATGGCGCTGTCGATGGACGGCGCACCCGTCCGTGCAGTCGGCGTGACTGACCCAGCGTAAGCGAGTGACAGCCGTCACCGTGGCCGACGAACCTCTGAACAAATTGCCTCATCGGCCCCGGTGAGTATTCGAACACCGGTCCTGGTCGGTTGCGGCGGTGAGCGAGAAGGGGAACGGTGGATGCGCCGGGCGACGGCCGAGGACGGCCCCTGAACGCCGTGGGTCCGTCCCACCGACTTGTGACGCGCTGCTTCGAAGCGTTTAATCCGCCACCCGTCGAAGCCGCAGCCATGAAGCGCCTCATCATTCACGGCGACCCCGGCGTCCGCCGTGACGCCGTCATCGAGTACGACGGCGAACAGAAGGTCCTCTTCCAGGTGACGCAGAACGGCGACTGGCACGGCCCCGACGAAGTCCAGTTGTGGTGCATCATGGGCGACGCCGACGAACTCGAGGACTACGAGAAGCGCAACTTCATCCCGCACTGGCTGGACGTCGAAACCGCCGACGCCGAAGACATCATCGTCGAGAAGCGCGCCGGCGACCTCGCGGTCTGATTCTGAACTGACGCGGCCCCATGCAGCCGCCCCGGACTGACCAGTCCCTGAACAGCGCCCCGGACTGACGCAGCCCCAGAGCAGCGCCTCAGGGTTGCGTGTCGATGAGCGCTGACCGGTCCACCGCGTAGACGGTGACCTCGTCGTTCTCGAACGCGACGCTGATTCCGGATTCGTCCTCGGTGACCCGAACCGGGTACCGGTTCCGCTCGATCGGCCCGACCCAGACGTACTCGACGTCGTGCTTCTTCAGGAGCGCGGCCCGCGAGACCGGGTCGCTGGTCTTGTAGATGACTTCGACGTCGCTGACCCGCGTGCGGTAGTCTTCCTGGTTGTGGTAATTCCCGGCGTGCACCCAGCCGGCGACGGTGGGAATCCCCGTCAGGCTCGACGCGGGACTCTGCCAGGAGTAGGGGTTCAGACCCGGCGAGGACACGATGTGTGGCTGGCCGGGCTTCTGGTTCAGCCACTCGACTGCCTCGGCTTCGTCGGGCCGGTCGTCGCGTATGTCCTCGAAGGCGTCCAGCGAGGCGTCGTCCATCCGGTCGAAGTGCGCGGAGACCGCGAACGCGCCGTATACGGACGCCGAGACGACCAGCACGACGACGAGCGCGGTGCCGCCGACTTCGCGGAGCCTGGTCGGTTCGGGAGTCTTGGCGGCGAGCGCGGCGAGCGCGACGCCCGCCGGCACCGTCCAGAGCGCCCACACCTGCGCGTACACCTTGAAGATGGTGTTGTACCGCTCGTAGGACGCGGCGTCGGCGAGGTAGACGTACTCCAACAGCACCACGAGGCCCGCGCCCGCGACGACGAGGACGCCCTCGAACCCGACCCGCGAACGCCGGCGGAGCACCCAGGCGCCCGCGAGCAACGGACCAGCGAGCAGGAGGGCCACGATGCCGATACGTTCGCCAGCAACGACGGGGTCGAACTCCGCCGCGACCAGCACGGCCGCCAGCGCCACGAGGCCCGCGCCCGCCCAGTCAGTCCGGTCACGGGCGGCTCGTGAGACCAGGTACGCGCCGAACGCGACGACGAACAGGCCGTGGACGAGCAGGAACGCACCGAGCTGCGTCGGCTCCGGAAACGCCGCGAGGTGCTGGTTGCTCGCCCCGGACAGCAGGACGTTCCACACGAACGGCCAGACGACGACGAGACCGAGTAGTGCGACGATTACGGCGACCACGCCAGCCAGCACGACGCGCTGAAGTTCCCGGGCTGGCGCACTCGTTCGGTCCAGCCGGTCGGCGACGTTAGCCGGGAGGACGGTCCGTGGCGCCGGGTCGGCGAGCGCGACCGAGAGTGCGGCGACTCCGGAGACGGCCGGGAAACTCCAGGTGTTCACAGTGAGAATCGTCCCGGCTGCCACGGGGAACCCCACGAACAGCAACGCGGCGCGGCGCCGACGCTGCTCGGCGGGCGTGCGGTAGTACGCCAGCCCGACAGCCACGGCGATGAACAGGACGGCGACGCTCATCATGTGCGCGTGGAGGTCGCCGTTCAGGTACGCGAACAGCGGGAACTCGTTGATGCCAACCTCCACGACCCGGCTGGCGTGCCACATGTCGAACGACTCGGGCGTGATCGTGGGCGCGCGGTTCGACTTGATGCCTGCCGCGACGACGGCGTCGCGCACCACGTCGAACGTCCCCGCGAGCAACCGGACCGGGGTCACGAGGTTGCTCCCAAATCCGTACACGAACGCGGCCAGCACCCCGGCACGCACGCGGTTCGACCCCGCGAGGACTGCGACCGCGAACGCCGCCGGGACCGCCAGAATGTACCACGGAGCCCCCAGCCCGAACACCGCGAGCACGAACACGACGCCCGCGACGCCCAGGGCCGTCTCGGTCCGGACGCGTCCGGTAGCGTCGTCGAGACTGCGGTGGGCAATCGTTGACGCCAGCCCGTACGCCGCCGTCACGGCCATCGCGTAGAAGCCAGCGAGCGCGGGGTCGTACGCGAACCGTCCACTGGTCCGCGTCAACAGCGCGAAGACGGCCGTCATCAGGTGGCCGCCGTAGTAGTAGACCACGCGCTCGCCCGCGAACCAGAAGTCCTGGGGCGGCAGCCGGTCCGCGCGCAGCAGGCTCTGGACGAGCCCGAAGTCCAGGAACTTCTCCCCGCCGCCCGGATAGACGCCCTGGCTCGCCGCGCGAATCGCGATCAGGAACAGGAACGCGACCGTGAACACAGCGACGACCTCCGTTAGCGGGCGCTTCGGCACGTCGATGCCGCCGCGTGCCAGCCACGCCGACGCCGCCAGCACCGCCACGGCGACGCCACCCACGACCCACGCCCCGAACGCCACCTGTCCGACCCACAGCGTCGGCACTGTCAGGGCAACGACCGCTATCGGGACCGCCACCGACGCGCCGCGGTCCGGCGCATCCGGCAACAACCGTGTGGCGAACGGCAGTCCCACCACCAGCAACACCTGGTAGAACAGCCACCACTTCAGCACGACGCCGTACTCCATCGGTGGAATCGTACGCGCGGGCCGCTAAACGCTTTCGGGTTTCGAGACAGACAGCCGTGGGCCCCTCCCGACGGTGACCCCGCCTTCGTGCATCGAACTACTTAATGCCGACAGCCGACACCCGCGAGGTACTGACCGATGGACGGTGGCCCGACCGACGACGTCCCGGACGAGGAACGCGACGCCCTGCTGACGATTGCCCACGGTGCTGTCGTGACGTCCGGCGGCGTCTCCGCCCAGCGCGCGCTGACCAGCGCCGTGGAGTTCGTGCTCGCGCGGGGCCTCGGGCCCGTCTCGTACGGCGTGTACGCGCTGGCGTTCCGCATCGCGCAGTTGCTGTCGCGGCTCGTCACCTTCGGGAGTGTCCCGGCGCTCCAGCGGTACCTGCCGGACTACGAGGACGACCCAATGCGACAAGCTCGCGTGATGGGGCTGGCCTACGCCACCACGCTCGGCGTCGGCCTGCTGATTGCCGCGGGGGTGTGGATGGTGGCGCCGTGGCTGAACGACGTCACGGTCCAGCAGCCGGCGTTCCCGGCGACGATGCGGCTGTTCGGCGCGCTCGTGTTGCTGCTCGGCCTGGTGATGGTGTACGCGGGCATCTTCCGCGCGAACGGGTCGGCCCGGGGCGAAGTCCTGTTCAACAAGCTGCTGCGGCCGGGAGTCCGGCTCGTCGGCGCGCTCGCCGCGCTGGCGCTCGGGTACTCGGTCGTCGGCGTCGCCGGCGCGTTCGTCGTCGGACTGCTCGTGCTCGTCGTCGTCGGCTTCCCCATAACAGTGAGCGTGACGGGCGTCCGGCCGACGCTCCGCGGGAGCCGAGCGGAGGCGCGCCAGTTCTACGACCACGCCGCGCCGGTCGCGATGAGCAGCCTCGGGAAGGTGTTCCAGAACCGCGTCGACCTCCTGCTGGTCGGCGCGCTCCTCACCGCGGTGGCGGCCGGCATCTACAACGTCGTCCTCGTCCTCGTCGCGATCGCGTGGATTCCGCTGCTCTCGTTCAATCAGCTGCTGCCGCCGGTGGCCTCGCGGCTCTATTCCGACGGCCAGGTCGGCACGCTCAACGACGTCTACACGTCGATCACGCGCCTCATCGTCACCAGCGTCGTCCCCATCATCGCCGTCCAGTTGGTGTTCGGCAGGGAGTTCCTCGCGCTGTTCGGCCCGACGTACGTCCGCGGGTACGTCCCACTCGCCGTCTACCTCGGCGGCGTGTTCGTCGGCAGCGCCGTCGGCGCCACCGGCTGGCTGCTCATGATGACCGACCACCAGTACGCCCGCATGGCCCTCGACTGGCTGCTCGCTGTCCTGAACGTCGCCCTGACGTTCCTGTTCGTCCGCGCATTCGGGCTCGCGGGCGCCGCGCTCGGCACGTCCATCGCCATCGCCGTTCAGAACGTCCTCCAGGCGCTGTTACTCAGACGCTTCGAGGGCCTGTGGCCGTTCGACGCGTCGTTCCTCCGCCCCATCGCCGCGGGCGTCGCCATGACCGCCGTGATGTTCGCCGTGCAGACGTCGGTCGACAACCGACTGACCGTCGTCATCGGTGTTCTCGTCGGCCTACTCGCTTACACGGGAGCGCTCCGAGTGATCGGCATCGACCCCCGGGACCGGCTGGTCGTCGAGGAACTGTCGAGTCGGTATCGCGCTCGCATCAGCGACGCTACACAGTTCTGAATCGGCGGTCGGTTTCGCGCTCCGAGCAGGCTGCTGTGACGGGTCGATTTGAACCCAGGCAGAGGCAGCCGAGCGGAGCGAGGACCCTCTGGCTGGGTTCAAATCTACACCACTGCTACAATCGGAAACGACCGCGGAGACGGAACTCCGCGGTCGGCTTCGTCGAAGAAGTAGCGGGAGGTAGATTTGAACTACCGGTCTCCGGGTTATGAGCCCGGCGGAATCTCCTGGCTATCCCATCCCGCTGCATTCCATCGTAGCCCGCTCCGTCAGTTAAGGGTTCTGTTTCGGTCGCCGTGTGGGAGTTAGTCCACAGTCAGACACCGAGTTCTTCGAGCAGCGTGTCAGCGGCAGCGCTGGAGGAACCGGGGCCGCGTCCCGTGACGAGGTCGCCGTCGACAGTAACGCTGACGTCGTCGTCGAGTTCGGCGTCCCAGTTCCCGCCGGCGGCTTTGACTTCGTCCTCGACCCAGTACGGGAGCTTGCGGCCGTCAGGCATGCGGTCGTGGTCGTCGACGATTCCGTCCTCCCACTCGTTCGGGAATCCGGTGACGTCGCGGCCGTCGACGAGGAAGTCCCCGTCACTAGCTCTGGTGAACGCGAGGAGTCCGGCGGCGTGACAGACGACGAGCGCTTTCCCGCTGTCGCCCTCGACCGCGTTTCGGAGGAGGCGTCGCGCGTCACGGTCCTGGTTGACGTCCCACTCCGTCCCGTGGCCGCCCGGGAAGACGACCGCGTCGTAGTCCGCGGCCTCTACTTCGGTGACGGAGACGGGGTTGTTCAGGCGTTCGTCGGTCTCGTCGACCTCGCGCACCCACGCTGCAGTCTCCTCGCCGACGTTCTCGGGGTCGACGGAGCGCTCGTCGACCACCGGCGGGCTGCCGCTGGACGTCGCGACCGTGATGTCGAAGCCCTCGCTGTCCAGCGTCGTGAGCGGTTCGACGCATTCCTCTCCCCAGTAGCCTTCCTCGCTGACGACGAATAGTGCAGACGGCATGGACACCAGTAGACGAGCGGGGACTAAAAAACAGCCGTCCGTCCGTACGTAGTGCCGCTTCTCGAATCGAATGCGAGTAGCGCCGTGGCAGCCGTCAGGTAGCGGACGGAAGCGTCGCGTCGACGGCCGGGTAGAATAGCGGACCCGTCGTGTCAGCCGTCGCCGTGTTCGTCGACGATGACGACTTCGCCGTCGACGACGTCGACGTTGATGAGTGTCTTCACGTCGATGCCGCTCTCCTCGAGCTCGTTCGGGCCGGTTTTCTTGATGACCGCGACCACGTCCGCGACGTCCGCGCCGATGTCGTCGAGCGCCGTGGTGATGGAGGCCAGAGTGCCGCCCGTCGAGAGGACGTCGTCGAGGACGAGCACGCGGTCGCCCTCGGTGACGTCGTTGATGTACATCTGGTTCTCGGAGTAGCCGGTCTCCTGGTGGAGTGGGACTTCGCCGGGGAGGCCGTACTCGCGCTTCCGGATGACGACCAGGGGGATGTCCGTCATCAGGGAGACGGCGGTGGAGATGTGGATGCCCATCGCCGCCGGGGTGACGATCTTGTCGACGTCCTCGAGTTGCGCCTTCCGGATGATACGGATGACGATCTCGCGGAGGAGCGCCGGCTCCAGCATCGGGACGCCGTCGCTGATCGGGTGGACGAAGTAGTGGTACCCCTCTTTCTCGATGATGGGCGCGTCGAGAAGCGACTGCTGCAGCTTATCCATGCCGGAAGTACTTGCGCCGGCAATAAAAGCTGACGGAACCAGACTCGTCGGGGCCGCTCAGAGGATGGCCGTCACGACGACGGCGATTGCGAGCATCACGACCACGAGGAAGATGCTGGCGCTGGTGTCCGCGCGCAGCGAGACGCGGTCCTCGCCGACGGCGCGACCCGCGGCGGCACCCGGGGCGCGAACCACGGCCACGAAGTCTTTCGCGGTGCGGACGACGAGGCGGTCGGCGGCGGCGTACAGTTCGGTGACGCCGACGACGAGCACGCGCGTCGCTCGGAAGGTCAGTGGGTTGTAGACGTCGTCGACGTCGGGGACGTACTTCACGCCCGAGAGCGGGCGTTTCACGAGCGCGAACCCGACGAGGCCCGCGACGGCGAGCACGACGCCCTCGAGGATGTGGTCGACGGTGTACGTGTGGTAGACGTGGGAGACGACGGTCTCGCTGGTGACGTCGAACGGGAGCACGGCGAACAGCGCGTCCGGCGCCAGACCGTAGAGCACGCACAGCGCCGCGACGGCGACCATGCCGACGGCCTGGCCGCGGTTGGCGTCCTTCACGGAGCCGTCGTAGCTGCCGTGGAAGAACGCGTAGTAGCCGAACTTGATGAAGGACATGAACGTGCCGACGCCCCCGAGCAACAGCAGAATCTCGAGGCTGGTGTAGCCGGCCACCGAGAACGGGCCGTACCCGAAGTCGTAGTGGCTCGCGGAGATGACGATGCCCTTCGAGACGAACCCGTTGAACCCCGGGAAGCCGGCGATCGACAGCGCCGCGACGGTGAACGTCCCGGCGGTAATCGGCATCTCGCGTGCGAGGCCGCCGACCTTCTTGAGGCTCTCCTCGCCGGTCCTGTAGATGACGACGCCCGCAGTCATGAACAGGAGCCCCTTGTAGAGGATGTGGTTGAAGACGTGCGCGAACGCACCGGCCTGCGCGAGCGCCGAGCCGATGCCGACGCCGGCGACCATGTACCCGACCTGGGACTGGATGTGGTACGAGAGCAGGCGACGCATGTCGTTCTGGAACAGCGCCATGACCGCGCCGAAGACGGCCATCGCGCCGCCCATGTACGCGACGGCGACGTTGCCGTCGGCGGGGAACACGCGGTACATCCCGTAGACACCGGTCTTCGTGGTGAACACGCAGAGGAAGACGCTGGCGGCGATGTGCGGCCGCGGGTAGGTGTCGGGCAGCCACGCGTGCAGACCGATGAACCCGACGTTCACGCCGACGCCGAGGCCCGCGAGCACGGGCGCGACGGAGCCGGCCAGGCCGACGGTTTCGGGGCCGCCGGGCACGCTCCCGAACAGGAACGTCCCCGTCTCGGCGAAGTGCCAGACGATGGCGCCGAGGAACAGCGTGCCGCCGATGCCGTGCAGCACCGCGTACCGGAAGCCCGCGCGGACGGCGCGGCCGCCGTAGTGCCAGACCAGGAGAGTGCTGGTGACGGCCATCAGCTCCCAGAAGAAGATGAGCGAGAGCCAGTCGCCGCCGAAGACGGCGCCGAGGCTGGTGCCGACGTAGCCGAGCGCGAACGCGGTCTGGAGGTTCTCGGCGTCGCTGGCGTACGAGTACAGCACCGCGACGGCGCCGATGAACCCGAAGATGACGCCCATCAGCGTGGAGAACGGGTCGACGTTGAACAGCACCGCGTCGAACCCGAACAGCGTCACCGGGAGGTGGGCGCCCTCGGCGACGAGCCAGACGTACGGGACGACGGCCGCAGTTGCGAGCACGCCGAGCGCGTGTCCGGCCCTCCGACCGAGGAACGGCATGATGACGGCGGCCAGCAGGACGGGGAGGAACGGCGGGACGAGTGCGTCCATCAGACCACCACCCCCATCGCGGTGGCGCCCGCGACGATCTCACGCACGACCTGCAGGAACACCGCAGTGTCCGGAACCACGCCGAGCACGACGGAGCCTGCGGCCGCGAACAGGATCGGACCGAGCATGAACCACGTCGACTCGCTGCCGTTCGGTGCGAACCGCTCCCAGCCGGCGGCGTGGCCGTGGCCGTTCCCATTGCCGTGGCCCCGTCCGTCGTCGTGGCCTGCAGTAGCGGTCTCTTCGTGGCCGCCGTCGGCGCGCGCTTCGCGCCCGAAGTAGCCGCCGAGGTTCGCTTCGACGAGCGGTTTCTCGTCGGACCGCTCGGGCGTCTCGAAGAACGCGGTGTAGACGACGGGCCAGAAGTACGCGATGTTGAGGACGCCCGACACCAGCAGCGCGACGGTGAACAGGAGGGAGCCGCTGGAGACGGTGCCGATGAGCAGGAAGTACTTGCTCACGAACCCGGCGACCAGCGGGATGCCGGCCATGCCAGCGGCGGCGACGGCGAACGCGCCCATCGTCAGGGGCATTCGCTTGCCGATGCCGGCCATGTTCGAGATGTCGTCGGTGTGGGTCTCGACGTGGACGGCGCCCGCGCAGAAGAACAGGGTGAGCTTCATGAACGCGTGCGCGGGGATGTGCAGGAGGCCGCCGATGAGCGCCCACTTCGCGGCGTCCCCGGTACCGAGCGCGGCGGCGCCGCCGACGGCGATACCGAGCACGATGTAGGATAGCTGGCTGACGGTGGAGAACGCCAGTCTGCGCTTGAGGTTGTCCTGGCGGAGCGCGATGACGCTCGCGGTCAGGAGGGTGAACGCGGCGATTGCAGCGAGCACGCCGCCGACGCCGAGTTCCGCGACGAGGTCGATGCCGAAGACGTCCAGGAGGACGCGCGCGACGCCGAACACGCCGCTCTTGACGACGGCGACGGCGTGCAGGAGCCCGGAGACGGGCGTCGGCGCGACCATCGCGTCCGGGAGCCAGGAGTGCAGCGGCATGAGCGCGGCCTTCACGCCGAACCCGGTGACGAGCAGCGCGAACGCCACGCGGGCGAGCGTCGGATCCGAGTTCGCGAGGCCAGCGATGCCGCCGGCGGTGAACGCCGTGGTGCCCGCGAGGTGGACGACGAGCAGCGTTCCGCCGAGGACGGCGACGCCGCCGCCGAACGTGTACGCGAGGTACTTGCGGCCTGCGGCGCGCGCCTCGTCGGTCTCATCGTGGGCGACCAGCGGGTAGGTCGCGACCGTCAGGAGTTCGTAGAACAGGTAGAGGACGACGAGGTTCGACGCGAACGCGACGCCCACAGCCGAGGAGACGCTGCCCGCGAACGCCGCGAAGTACCGCGTCTGGCTGTGTTCGTCGAGGCCGCGCATGTAGCCGATGCTGTAGAAGCTCGTGACCAGCCACAGCGTGCTCGCGACGAGCGCGAACAGCAGGCCGAGGGCGTCCGCGCGCAGCGTGAAGTCGATGTACGGGACGAACGGCCCCAGGTCCGTCACGTAGACGTCGCCGCGGAGCGCGGCGGGGACCATGCTCGCGACCAGGACGAGTTTGAGTACGGCGGCGAGCACGGTCCACCCTTCCCGGAGGTTCGGGCGGCGGTAGGACGCCAGGATCGGCACGACGGCGACCGCCGACACGAGCACTGCAGCGAGCGGCCGGAGTGAGGTGATGTCAGTCATGAGAGGAGTGCCTCGATTGTGGACTGCAGAACGTCCCCGTACCCGAACACGGCGAATCCGAGCGCGACGGAGAGGACGGCAGCGGCGACGACTGCGGCGTACATGCCGAGGGACGCCTCGACGGCGTCACTCTCGGTCGCGTCGCCGCCGTCCGGGACTGCCTCGACCCGCTCGACGGCGGGTTCGAGGTCGGCGCTGGGCTCCCGGAAGAACATGCGCTCGACGAGGCGCGCGAAGTACGCCAGCGTCAGCAGCGTGCTCCCGACGATGACCGCCAGCAGGGTCCAGGCGCCGGCTTCGGCCGCGCCGACGGCGATGTACCACTTGCCGGCGAAGCCGATGGTCGGCGGGACGCCAACCATCGCGACGGCGAGCACGCCGAAGACGCCCGCGCCGACGGGCGAGCGCTTGACCAGCCCCTCGTACTCGTCGACGCGCCGGGCGCCCGTCTCGGTGGCGACCAGGCCCGCGGTCAGGAACAGGCCGCCCTTCATGATGGCGTGGCCGACGAGGTGGATGGCCGCGCCGGTCAGCGCCGTCACGTTCCCGATGGAGATGGCGGCGACGATGAGACCGAACTGCGACACCGAGGAGTACGCGAGCATGCGCTTGACCTCGGACTGCGAGACGGCCAGCAGGCTCCCGAGGAGGATGCTTATGATTGCGCCGCCCACGAGGAGGCCGTGCGCGAACGGGTTGGCGTCGAGGAACGCGGTGCCGAACACCGTGAACACGACGCGAAGCAGTGCGTACGCCGCGACTGTCGACACGAGCGCGGAGATGAGGCCGCTGACCGTGTCAGGCGCGCCCGCGTACGCGTCCGGCTGCCAGGTGTGCAGCGGGAACACGGCGACCTTGATGAACAGGCCGACGACGATGAGCGCGAACGCGGTCTGCGTGAGCGTCGCGGAGTAGCCGTTCGCCGCGAGTTTCGCGGCGAGGTCGGCCATGTTCAGGGTCCCCGTGTCGATGTACGCGTACCCGACGCCGAGCAGGAACAGCGACGCGCCGACGGTGCCGACGAGCAGGTACTTCAGCGCGGCGACGGCCGACCGACCGCGGTCACCGCTGGCGACGAGCGCGTACGCCGCCAGCCCCGTGATCTCGAGGAAGACGTACATGTTGAACAGGTCCGCGGTGACGCTCATCCCGGTGAGGCCGGCGACCAGCAGCATGAACACCGCGTAGAACGGGTTCGAGCGCGGGCCGGCCCGGCGGGCGTACGCGAGTACGCCCAGGGAGACGGCCGCGATCAACACGAGCATCGTCGCCGTGAGGCCGTCTACGACCAGTTCGATGCCGTACGGCGCTTCGAAGCCGCCGACGACGTACGAAATCGTGCCCTCGCCGAACGCCCGGGCGGCGAGCGTGGCGGCGACGGCGAGCTGTGCGACAGTCGCGACGACGGCGACCGGCCACCCGCTCTTCGAGCGCACGAGTGCCGCGAGGAACGCGACCAGCGACCCGAAGATCGGGAGCGCGACGACGAGCGCGGCGAGGTCACTCACTGCCACGCACCTCCTGGAGCGTCTCCTCGTCGAGGGTCCCGTACTCCGCGTAGATGCGGACGACCATCCCGAGAGCCACCGCCGTCAGCGCGACGCCGACGACGATAGCGGTGAGGATGAGGACGTGGGGCAGTGGACTGACGTGTGGCGCGTCCATCGTCAGGACGGGCGGGTTCCCGCCATCGACGTACGCCGCCGCGATGAAGAACAGGAAGATTCCGGTCTGGAAGATGTTCATGCCGATGATTTTCTTCACGAGGTTCCGGGACGCGATCATCACGTACGTCCCGATGCCCAGCAGCAGGAACGTCGCGACGTAGTAGTCCCGGGAGACGAGTAGGTCCATCATTCTGAATCACCGTCGTTCTTGCCGGCGTCGATGGCGAAGAACAGCCCCGTGATGGTGCTGGCTACGATGACGCCGATGAACAGTTCGACCGCTTCGATGCCGTACTTCGTGGCGTGGTAGACGCCGAGTTCCGTCTCGATGACGTGGTACTCGAGGAAGCCGCCGCCGAGCGCGACGGTGCCCACGCCGATAGCGAGGAACGCGGCGACGCCGACTGTCAGGATGGCGACGAGCGTGGACTCGCCGACCCACTCGCGCAGCGGGTCGATGCCGAACGCGATGCCCAGCATGAGCATCACGGTGGCGACGATGACGCCGCCCTGGAAGCCGCCGCCGGAGGAGTCCGCGCCGTGGAACATGATGAACAGGCCGAACGTGAACACGAACGGCGACACGATTCGGACCGTCGCCATGATGATCGGGCTCTCGACGTAGTTGCGGACCTCGCCGATGGTCTCGGAGGAGGACTCGCTCATGCGAACACCTCCTTGCCGAGGACGACCAGCAGGCCGACGCCGGCCGAGTAGACGACGACCGCTTCGCCGAGCGTATCGAACCCGCGGTACGCCGCGAGCACGGCCGTGACCGCGTTCTTCACTTCGACCTCCGAGTACGCGTTCTCGAGGTAGTACGTCGTCACCTCGGAGGTGAGGACCGCCGTGTCCGGGCTCCCGATTTCGGGGAGTGCGCCGAGCGTCGTCAACAGCACCCCGACGAGCAGCACCGAGACGCCGAGCGCCGGCCAGTCGAGGCGTTCGATCACGCGTTCGCCCGAGGGCCGGACGGTCTTCGCGATGGTCAACAGGAACAAGACGGTGGTAACGCCGGCGCCGACTGCGGCCTCCGTGAGGCCGACGTCGGGCGCCTGTAGGACCACCCAGACGACTGCGATGCCGAGGCTGTACGTCGCGAACGCGATGATGGCGCCGAGCACGTCACGGAGGACTGCGGTGGCGAGCGCAGCCCCGAGAACGAACGCCAGCAGCGGCAGTTCGATGTTCATTCCGACTCACCCTCCTCGTCGACGGTCCACGGTTCGATTCCCTGGTCGGCAGCGGCGCGAGCAATCGCGTGGGCCGCCGTCGGATTCGTGAGGAACATGAACAGGATGAGCAGGGCCGCCTTCACGGTGGAAATCTCGGCGCCGAAGGTGAGCACGACCGCTGCCAGCGCCAGGCCGGCGCCCAGCGTGTCGCTTTTCGACGCGCCGTGCGTGCGGGTGTAGATGTCCGGCAGCCGCAGGAGCGCGATGGCGGCGACCAGCGCGAAGAACGCGCCCCCCGCCACCAGTACGGCGACCGCGATCTCCTGGGGCGTCACAGCACGCCACCCCGTTCGACGGTGAACTTCGAGATTGCGATGCTCATCAGGAAGTTCAACAGCGCGTACACGATGGCGATGTCCAGCGCCGCCCGGTTACCCGTCGCCGCCGCGACGAGCGCGAGAACGACGACGATGTTGGTGCCGATAGCGTTCACCGCGATGACGCGGTCCTGCATCGTCGGCCCGCGGACCACGCGGTAGACGATGACCAGCGACACCAGAATGAACGCGCCAGCGCCCGCCAGCAGGATGTCTGGGACGAGGCTCACGCGTTCTCACGCTCCGTGACAGCGGCTTCCTCGGTGGCAGTCTCCTCGACAGACGCCTGTTCCTCGCCGGTGCGCGCGCCGCGCTCGCGGGGCGTCGCGATCCGCATCGCGCGCCGCCCGTAGAACACGAACCGGACCGCGCGTTCGAGGCCGCCGTCCAGCAGGTCCTCGCGGGCGCTGCGCGTGAGACTGTGCACCGTGAAGTGGCGCTGGGAGACGTCGACGGTGAGCGTCCCCGGCGTCAGGGTGATGCTGTTCGCGAGCGTCGTGGCCGGCATCTCCGACCAGACCGCGGCGTCGAACTCCACGACCCGCGGGTCGATGGGGAGCCGCGGGTGGAGGACGACGTACGCGATGTGGAAGTTCGCCTTCACGATCTCCCACAGCAGGAACGGGACGTACAGCGTCATGCGACCGAGCCGCCACGCGAGGCTGGTCAGGTCCACTTCGCCGCGGGTCGTGATGCGCCACAACAGGCCGGCGACGATGGTGGCGCTGATTGCGCCCGTCGCGAGGTCGAACGTCGACAGCGTGCCGCCGACCACCAGGTAGAACGCGTACGTCGAGCAGAACAACACGACGAACTGCCCGAGGCCCGCGGGCCGCGTCAGCGGGTTCCGTCGCGTCGGCCGTTCGACCGGTGCGAGGTCGACGTTCAGGCCCGCCGAGGACAGTTCCCGCTCCAGCGGCGGGAGCAGCGGCGCCATCCCCTGTGGGTTGAACTCGGGGTCCAGCACTACCGTCTCGATGCCGTGCTCGGCGGCGTACTCCGTGAGGACGTCGGCGTAGTCGCCTGGGTTGAAGAGGTACTCGGCGCTGCCGACGATCGCGGTTTCGACCGCCACTTGGTCGGCGTCGTCGCCCAGGTCCTCCTCGACCCAGACCTCGATGCGGTCGAGGAGTTCTTCGGCGTCCGCTGCGGCCGTAGTCTCCTCGCCTGCGTCGAGGCGCTCCGAGAGCGGATAGACGAAGTGCAGCGTCGGCCGGCCGGGTGCGTCGCGACCCCGGTTCGCAACGTGCGCGACCGTCTTCCGGAGCGTCACCGAGTCGTCGACCGGGACCAGCAGGTCGTCCCCCATCAGGTCACCTCCGGTAGTTCGGGCCACCGTGCGGGCGGCGGCCGCGTAGCTGGCGTCATTTTCGTGTTCGGCGAGTGGGTGTGGCGTATGATGATACCTTCGGTTTCACCCGCGATTCGCTGGCCGGGAACGGGCGTAGACGGGAGCACTGGTGCCGTGGCGCGCGTTCAAATCGCGTCCGCGAGTTCGTCCGCGACCCGGAGGCCGAGCGCGCGCTTGCTGCCAGCGAACTCGGTGACGTCGTCCCGGGTCACGAACAACACCCGGGTCTCCTCGTCGCCCATGACGCTGGCGTCGTTGGCGACGACGAACGAGAGGTCCACGCGCTCCAGCACGTCGCGTGCGACGTCGACCATCGCGTCGTCGGACGCCGCGGTCTCGGCTTTGAATCCGACGATGGGGAGGTCTGGGTGGTGGTCGCGGACGGCGTCGATGAGTTTCGGGGTCGGCTCCAGGTCCAGGGTTCGGTCCTCGCCGGAGCGGAGCTTCTCGTCGCTGGCCTCGACGGTGTAGTCGCTGATCGCTGCCGCCGACACGAGCGCGTCGGCCGACTCGCAGGCGTCCAGCGTCGCCGCGAGCATCTCCTCGGCCGTCTCCACGCGCTCGGTGTCGGCGTACGGCACGCCGCCGGCCTGGTGGACGAGCGTCACGTCCGCCCCCTGGACGTAGCACGCGGCGGCGATGGCGCGTCCGGTCCGTCCCGACGACCGGTTCGTGAGCACGCGCACTGGGTCGATGGGTTCACTGGTCGCGCCGCTGGTCACGACGATGTGGTCGCCAGCCAGCGGTTGCTCGCCCGCTGCCCGCGCAGTCTCGACCACGATGGCCTCCTCGCTGGCGATTTTGGCTTTCCCCTCCTCGACGCGCGGGTCGACGAACTGGACGCCCCAGGATTCGACAGTGTCGATTGCGTCCAGCACGCCTGGATGGTCGTACATCGGTTCGTGCATCGCGGGCGCGACGACGACCGGCACGCCGGCGCCGAGCGCCGTAGTCGCGCACGTCGTCACTGGCGTGTCGTCGATGGCGCCCGCCACCTTGCCGACGGTGTTCGCGGTCGCTGGCGCGATCAGGAAGACGTCCGCCCACCCCGTCGTCCCGCAGAGGTCGACGTGCTCGACGCCGCCCGTGATTTCGGTGACCACGGGGTCGTCGGTCGCGAACTCGACCGCCCAGGGGTGGACGATACGCTGCGCGCTGTCGGTCATCACGGCTCGGACGTCGGCACCGCGGCGGCGGAGTTCGTGGGCGAGTTCCACGACTTTCACCGCGGCGATGCTGCCCGTGACGCCGACGGCGACGTTCACTCCGGAGAGCATTCGTGCGGTCGTCGGTCCGGTAGCGACTTAAATCGGGGCGGTCGGGACTGGGGACGCAGGGCTGTCGGAACCACAAACGCAGGGCTGTGGAACCTGCGATTCGGGGCTGGCAGGCGACCCGGCGGTGGCGCGAGGGCTCGGAGCACCCGGCAGTGGGTCGCGCGCTCGCGAACCGCCGGGCGTCGACGGCTACGTCACGCGGCGGGTTGGTCCCGCCGTCCTACAGGAAGGTCCGGTCAGTCGTCGTCGACGCTCGGATGCTGTGTCGGCGAGTCGGCAGGCGCGAGCGCGTGCAACGCGTCCAGGCTCTCGCGTTCTCGCTCCTGGCGCTCGGTCTCGTCGATCTCCTCGCAGCCCGGCGGTAGCTCGCGGCCGCGACCCGTGAAGTAGCCGTCTGGCGCCACCCAGTCGTGGTAGTACGCGACGTCGCTGTCGTCGACGACCGTCAGGCCCGCGGTGGCGCCGTGACCCGCCGCGACGACGGCCTGGTGGTACTGGCGAGCGAGCCGGCCAGCGGCGTACAGCCCCTCGACGTCCGTGCGCGCAAACTCGTCTGTCGAGAGCATCGTCTTCGACCCGCGGTCGATGCGCTCCAGTTCGAACCCCTCGAGGTACGAGGAGTCCGGCCACGACGCCGCCACCACGAAGTCCGCAACGTCGGTGTCGGCGTCGGCGTCGTCGGTCTGCACGCGGAAGGTCTGGCCGTCCCGCTCGACGTGCTCGACGCGCACGTCGACGAACTCGACGCCCGCCCGGTCGGCCTGTTCGCGGGTGTTCTCGAGGAAGGTCCGGGCGTTCACACCCGCGGGGAACCCGGGGACGTTTTCGAGGTGGGCGTTCCGCGCCAGAATCGGCTCTCCGGCGTCGTAGACAGTCGTCTGTAGGCCGGCACGGGCGGTGTAGATGGCGGCGGTCAGGCCCGCTGGCCCGCCCCCGACGACGGCGACTCGCTGTGACATGCGCGTCGGTTCGCGCTGGACGGACACAAAGACCGCGGTTCGACGCCGACCGAATCAGCGAGTGTTGGCCGACAGTGGACGGCGCCGCGGCAGCACTTTTCCCGCTCTGGCCCGAACACGGCACGTGAACACCGTCGAGGTGAGTACGGACGTCCGGGTGCCACCAGCGGAGGCGTACGAGTTCCTCGCGGACTTCCCGGGGTACGCGAACTACTCGGCGTACCTCCAGTCGGTCCACCAGCGCGGTGACGGCGGGCCCGGCACGACCTACGAGTTGACGTTCGCGTGGTGGAAACTCACGCACACGATCAGGTCCCGCGTCACCGACACCGACCCGCCGAATCGAATCTCCTGGGAGGTGGTCGGGAGTCTGAGCGCACACGGTCGCTGGGAAGTCGAGGAGACGCCCGAGGGGTCGCGAGTCTCGCTCGTGGTGACCTACGACGCGGGGAGCGCACGCGGCGTCCTGAATCTGCCGCCGCTCGTGTCCCTGGACTGGGTGGTCGAGCGGGTCGTCGACCTCGTCGTCGAGGAGGGCGAGCGCGTCGTCGAGCGCGTGGTCGCTGACCTCGAGGGCGAGCGGCGGTCGGTCGACCTGACCGTCGAGACGCGGTAACCTCGGCGGCGGGCGGCCGCCCCGTAAACACTTACTGAGCGTCGAGTGAACGAGTAGTCGTGCCAGTACGAGCCGATGCGCAAGCCGTAAGTGGGGTAGTGGGTGGGGGGCGAGGTCAGTCGTGACCGACGACGCGCTCTCCGTCGGCGTGCTCGGGTACGGGTTCATGGGCGACGCGCACGCGAACGCGCTCCGGACGCTCCCGACGTTCTTCCCGGACGCGCCGGCGGTGTCCCTGGACGTGCTCGTGGGTCGCGACGAGGCCGCCGTCAGCGACGCCGCCGACCGCCTGGCGTTCGACCACGTCGCGACCGACTGGCGGGACGTCGTCGACGAGGTGGACGTCTTCTACAACCTCGGCCCGAACAGCGCCCACGTCGACCCGACGATTGCCGCCCTCGAGGCGGACACCCACGTGCTCTGCGAGAAACCACTGGCGCCGACGCTCGACGGCGCCCAGCGGATGGCCGACGCAGCGGCGTCCAGCGACGCGCTCGCGGGAATCGGGTTCAACTACCGGTTCGTGCCCGCCGTCCAGTACGCGAAACGCCTCGTGGACGCCGGCGAGCTGGGCGACATCCGCCACGCGCGATTCCGGTACCTCCAGGACTGGCTCGTCGACGCGGACGCACCGTGGTCGTGGCGCCTAGACGCCGACGCCGCCGGGTCGGGCGCGCTCGGCGACCTCGGCGCGCACAGCTTCGACCTCGCGCGCTTCCTCGTCGGGGACGTCGACGCGGTCAGCGGCCACACGGAGACGTTCGTCGACGAACGCGTTCCCGAGTCCGGCGGCGACCCGCGGCCCGTGACGGTCGACGACGCGTTCGCCGCGCACGCCGAGTTCGAGAACGGTGCGATGGGCACGTTCGAGGCGTCCCGCTACGCGACCGGCCGGAAGAACGGCCACACGTTCGAACTCGACGGGTCGGACGGCGCGGTCAGGTTCGACCTCCAGCGCCTCAACGAACTCGAGGTCAAACGCGAGGACGGCCGCGGGTTCGAGACGGTTCTCGTGACCGAGGCCGACGACCCGTACGGCGACCACTGGTGGCCGCCCGGCCACGTCCTCGGGTGGGAGCACTCGTTCGTCCACGAGAACTACGAGTTCCTCTCCGCGGTCGCCGACGACGGGGCGTTCGCGCCGGACTTCGAGGACGGGCTCGCGGTCCAGCGGCTACTCGACGCCGTCGAGCGCAGCGACGAATCCCGGCAGTGGGTGTCAGTATAGCCGGGTAAGTTTCGGGTCGCGAGAAGGGGACGTACCCAATCGAGGCCTGGAGCAGTCGAGAACCGTGCGATAGGCGGGCGTTACTCTTCGACTTCGCCTTCGCCGTAGTCGCCGCCGTACCGCATGAAGAAGTACGTCAGGCCGAGAATGGACGTCATCGAGCCGACAGCGGCGACGCCGAGCGTCTTCGCGCTGTTCGGCAGGACCGACTGGTAGCCCGTCTCCTCGGGCGGATCGTCCGTGACCTCGACACTGGCCTTCATCCCGAGACTCGCGTGTGGCGTACAGACGTACTCGTAGGTGCCCTTCGTCTCGAACGTGTGTTCGTACTCGAACCCGGAGTCCTCGAGACCCTCGTGGCCCGTCCAGTCGGCGCCGTCCGGGATGGATTCCGGGACGACGTTGTGGCCGCTGGAGTCCCAGACCCACTTCACGGTGGTGCCGGGTTTGACGTAGAGCGTTTCCGGGTCGAAGACGTTGCTGCCGCCTGGGCCGACGCGAACCTCGCTCGAGCCGCTGCTCTCCTCCGCTGCCGCGGCCGTCCCTGTCGCCGCGACGCCCGCTGCCGCAGCCCCGGCGCCTGCGCGGAGGAACCTGCGGCGCGTCACACGGTCGTCTCCTGGTGCGTTCATAGCCGCCGCTAGGGGGCACCGGGTACTGAATACTTTGGTTTGGAAATCCGGGGTGGGACCGGAGTTACTCGGTCGAGGAGCGTTGCGCTGGCGGCTGCTTGACGCGCCTCGCGAGTTCGCCGTCGAGGTCCAGCGTCATCTCCAGTTCCTTGCGGAGGCGGTCGGCCACGTCGAAGCCGAGGTTGTCGTAGACGTGGATGGCGCGCCGGTTCCCGCTGGCGACGGTCAGCCGGAGGGAGTCGGCGCCGCGCTCGTCGACGTGTGCGACCAGCTGTTTCAGCAGTTCGGTGCCGATTCCGCGTCCGCGGTAGTCCGGGTGGAGGAACACGACGAGTTCGGGGTTGCGGTCGTCGGCGGGCGCCGCAGCGACGTGCCCGACAATGTGGCCGTCGACGTCCGCGACGAAGTTCAGGCCGTTCTCGGCGAGGCCGTCCAGCCAGCGTTCGCATCGTTCGCGCGTCCGCGGCGGCAACCCCAGCGTAGTCATCTCCCCGTCCATGGCGTCATACATCTCGAGGAGCGTATCGGCATCGTCGTCCTCGAGTGAGCGGACGATGTACGGCCGGCCCTCGTCGTCGTACGCACGCGGACACCGGGCCTGACAGTACACGGTCCCCTCACAGCGGGAGTTGTCCCACGCGCTGCAGGCAGCGCCCTCCTCACCGGCCTCGTCCGACGCCCCGGCCTCCGTTGGCATACCACACTGTACGTCGTCGTCCCCCCTCAAGTGACACCCCCACATGTTCGGTGGGTAGTCCCCCGGGCCCCTACAGCGTGTAGTCCTCGTCGCCGTCGAGGTCCGAGAGGAACGCGGACGCCAGCGCCACGACCCCGGCGATGTCGGCGACGTGCGCTGCCTCCGTGGGCGTGTGGAGGTAGCGCGTCGGCGTCGAGATGGCGCCCACGGGCGTCGCGCCGTGGGTCCGCTGCAGTGGCCCCGTGTCCGTGCCGCCGGCGGTCAACACCTCGCGCTGGTGGTCGATCTCCTCGTCCGCCGCGACGTCGAGCAGGTGGTCGATGACCTTCGGGTTCGGGATGACGACGCCGTCCTTGAACTTCACCGCGACGCCCTCACCGAGTTCCGTGACGTAGTCCTCCTCGTAGACGAACTGCGGGATGTCGTTGGCGACGGTGGTGTCGAGGTTCAGCGCGAGGTCCGGGTCGAGATCGAACCCGATGGCGTCGGCGCCCCGCAGGCCGACCTCCTCCTGGGTGGTCGCGACGAAGTGCACGGTGACGTCCGGGTCCGTCTCCTCGACGGCCCGCAGGAGCGCGTACACGCTCACCCTGTTGTCGATGGCTTTCCCGGAGACGAGGTCGCCGACGCGCTCCAGCGGTTGCCGCAGGGTGACGCGGTCACCGACGTTCACCCGTTCCTCGACGTCGTCGCTGGGGAGACCGAGGTCGATGAACACGTCCCGGACCTCGTCTCTGTCACGCATGTAGGGGTTCTCGTCGGTGTGGGGCGGCGGCGACCCGATGACGCCCGGCAGGTCGCCGTCGTCGGTGTGGACGGTCGCCCGCTCCGCGCGCAGGATGCGGGGGTCCCAGCCGCCGAGCGTGTCCACCTGTACGAACCCGTCGTCGTGGACGTGGCGGACGACGAATCCGATTTCGTCCATGTGCGCGGCCACCAGCACCTCGAAGTCCGGGTTGGTCGCGCCCTCGACGGTGGCGACGAGATTCCCCATCGCGTCGGTCCGTACCGCGTCGACGTCAGAGGGGAGGTGTTCGCGGACGACGTCGCGGACGCGTTCCTCCTGTCCGGGCGTGCCACTGGTCTCCGTCAGTTCGCTCAACAGGTCGAATTCGACTGCCATGCCTAGGCCTGCCGGAGGGCGGGGTAAAAGGACGCGTCTACCGGCAGTCTGGTCGCGTCCACACGGGGTAGGCTCGCGTCCGCCCGGCCGGGCCAGCGAGGCCTAGCGTCAGATTTCCCGCTCGACGACGTACTCGGTGAACGCCGCGAGCTGGTCGGCTTGCTCGTCGCGCATCGCGACGGCGTGCAGGTGACCGCGTGCGTCCGCGGCGAGTTCCAGTGCGCGTTCGCGCGCGTACTCGATGCTGTCCGTCGCCTGGAGGATGTCGATTGCGTCCAGGACGTCGTCGTCGCTGGCGTCGTCGGCGGTGAGGATCTCCCGGAGGCGGGCGGCCGCGGGCTCACTGGCCTGCTTGACTGCGTGAATCACCATCAGCGTGCGCTTGCCTTCGCGGATGTCGTTGCCGAACGCCTTCCCGAAGTCGCCGTCGCCGTCGAGGGTGTGTTCGACGTCGAGGACGTCGTCGGCGATCTGGAACGCGATACTCAGCGACTCCGCGTAGTCGGCGACGTGTGCCTCGGCGTCCTCGTCCTGTTCGGTGACGATGGCAGCGAGCCGTGCCGCGATACGGCCGAGACAGCCCGTCTTGCACGCGCACATCTCCAGGTACTCGGCTTCGGTCATGTCGACGCGCTCACCGTTGTGCCACCTGATGTCCGTGCCCTGGCCGAGGTGGGTGCGGTTGAGCTCGTGGGTGAGCATGTCGAACGCCCGGAGCCGCGTCTCCGCGGGCAGTCCGCCGGGGTCGTCGGTGAGGACTTTCAGCGGCACGAAGTAGAGGGCGTTCCCGGCGTTCAGCGCGATGTCCGTGCCGTACTTCCGGTGGACCGCCGGCTCCCCGCGCCGCAGCGTCGCGCCGTCCTCGACGTCGTCGACGATGATGGTGCCGGTGTGCAGAATCTCGGGAATCGTCGCGTACGGCAACAGCGACTCGGGGTCACCACCGAACCCCTTCGCTGCCAGCAGGAACAAGACTGGGCGCCAGCGCTTCCCGCCGCGGTCCAGCAGGTCCCACACCGGCTCCGTGAGCGCGGCCGTCAACGCTGTCTCGTCGTACTCGAAGCGAGGCGAGCCGAACTGCTCGGCGACGTCGCCCGCAGACAGCGTCCGCGGGAGTAACCGCGCGATCTCCTCGTCGATCCGCGGCCGCCACTCCGAGAGCGCCTCTCGCATACTCGGAGCGTCACCGGCAGCCAGCAAAAAACTTCAGTTCCCGGACGGTACGGAGTCGCGTCCGTCCGGCTCGGCCGCGCGGAGCGCCTGCAAGAACGGGACGACTGCGCGGTCTCCCGTGCGACCCGGGCAGAAACTCCTGTCCGCAGGTCTACGGTTCCAGAACCCTTTTGCTGTGGGCCCGCACACCTTTGGCTATGGCAGACGTCGAAGCCGAACTCCGGCAAGAACTCTTGGACGCGTTCTCGGGTGCGGACTACCCCGTGAACAACCAGATGGACCTCGTGCCCGCGCTCCCGAACGGCCCCTCGACGACGTTCGAGGCCGGCGGCCAGTCGTTCACGGCGATGGAGCTGGCGACGAAACTCTCCAGTCGCGCCGAATTCCCGTACGACGACACCGAGTCCCTCGTCGACGACGTCATCGCGGGCCTCAAAGACGAAGGCGACCTCTAAGGTCGAATCGACTGCGGCGAGCGCGCCGCGACCTCCTCGTCGACTCCTCCTTCCGAAACGACTTACGGCGTGGTGGGCATCGGTACGCCCATGACTGACTGGATTGGTAACGTGTTCACCAGCGACACCGGCTGGAATCACCTCGAAACGCTCGTCGACGTCCGTGACAGGATGGCGGGGTCGGCGGGCGAACGCGAGGCTGCGGAAGCCACGCGGGACGCGCTCGCGGCAGCCTGCGGCGACGCGACGCTCGACGAGTTCTCGATCCAGGGCTGGACGCGCGGCGACAGCGCCGTCGAGACGCCGGACGGCGAGGAGGACTGCATCGCGTTGCCGCGCAGTCCCAGCGGCGACGTCACCGGCGAGTTCGTCGACCTCGGATACGGCCTCCCCCGGGACTTCGAGGAGACAGACGTGACCGGCAAGGTCGTGATGGTGGCGTCGGACGTCCCCGACTGGTACGACCGCTACCTCCACCGACGCGAGAAGTACTACCACGCCGTCGAAGCGGGCGCGGCCGCGTTCGTCTACCGGAATCACGTCGAGGGCTGCCTGCCGCCCACGGGGAGCGTCGGCACCAGCGATGACCCGCTCGGCGAGATTCCGGCCGTCGGCGTCTCGAAGGAGGTCGGGTCGCGCCTCGGCCGCAAGTACGACGGCTGCGAGGTCGGCGTCTCGGTTTCCGCGGACGCCCACGACGCCACGAGCCAGAACGTCCACGCCACGCTCGGCCCGGACACCGACGAGGAACTCCTCGTCACCAGCCACGTCGACGCCCACGACGTCGCGGAGGGCGCGATGGACAACGGCGCCGGCACCGCGATGGTCGTCGAACTCGCGCACGCGCTCGCCGGCCGCGAGGACGAACTCGACACGCGGGTTCGATTCGTCTGCTTCGGCGCCGAGGAGGTCGGCCTCCAGGGGTCGGAATACGACGCGGACAACCGCGACCGCGACCTGATACGCGCGGTGCTGAACCTCGACGGCGTCGTGCGCGGGCGCACGCTCAAGTGCTACACGCACCGCTTCGACGCGCTCGGCGACGCCGCCGTGGCCGTCGGCGACCGCTTCGACCACCGCGTCTCGGTGTCCCCCGACCTGAGCCCGCACTCCGACCACTGGGAGTACGTGAAATACGGCGTTCCCGGCTACCACGTCGCCAGCGAGACGAGCGGGTCGGGCCGCGGGTGGGGACACACGTTCGCGGACACGCTGGACAAACTGGACCCGCGCGACTTCCGCGAGCAGGCCGTCCTCCTCACCGAACTCGCCACGAATCTCGCAGACGCGGAGTTCGCCGTCGCGCACGCCAGTGAGGCCGACATCGCGGCCGCGCTGAAGGAAGAAGACCTCGCCGCCGGCATGAAGATCACTGGCGACTGGCCGTACGACGACTGAGACGACGGCTACCGCAGCGACCGCCGCGGCGACCCGCGGTCCGTAATCGACGCGCGGCCCGTAGCCTTTTTGCGACTGCCGTGCCCGCCTTCGGACGATGAACGAGACGACCCCGCGTCGGTGGTCCCAGCGATGACCCGCGTCGGGTTACTCGGCGACGGCGCAGGCGCGGCAGCCGACGTGGTCTGCGAGGGCGGCGGCGACCCGGTCGTCGGCGAGGATGCGCTCGCAGGGGACGTGGACGCGCTCGCCGCGCTCGGCGAACCCGCACTGCTGGACGCGCTCGCCGCCGACGTCGACGCCCCGGTCCTCCCGGCGGCCGCGGGCCGCGAATACGGCGGCGTCAGCCGCGACGACCTGCCGGACGCGCTCGCCGCTCTGACGGCCGGCGAGTACGACGTTCGCGAGCGCCAGACCCTGTCGGTTACGACCGACGGCGTCGACACCCGCGCGCTCGCGGACGTGTTCATGGTGACCGCTGAACCCGCTCGGATCTCCGAGTACGCCGTAGAAACCGGCGCCGAGCGCGTCGACGAGGTGCGCGCGGACGGCGTGGTCGCCGCGACGCCAGCCGGCAGCCACGGCTACGCCAGGGACGCGGACGGCCCGCTGCTGTCCCGGGGCGCGGGCGCGCTGTCCGTCGTTCCCGTGGCGCAGTTCCGTCCGGAGCGCTCGCGGTGGGTGCTCGACCCGCCGGTGACGCTGACCGTCGTACGCGACGACGCAGACGTCTCGCTGCTCGTCGACGGCCGCGACAACGGCTTCGCGGACGCCCACCAGTCCGTCACGCTCGACTGGGGCGACCCGCTTCCGGTCGCCGTCGTCGCGTCTTCGACGCCGGTCGCGACCTTCGAGTGATTGGAAAAGACCTAATACCGCGACTGAACGACATTCGGCCATGGTAGACCCATCGGTCACGCTCTTCGGGCCACTCGATACGCTGCTCGCGCCCTACATCGAGCACGCGGTGCTGGCCATGGTCGTGTTGAGTTTCGTCAGTCGGCGCGTCGCCCACGGCGCCCACAAGCGCCAGGCCGAGGACGGCGCGGACGCGCTCTCGTGGCATCCGTTCCACGCGTTCACCTCCTGGGGGCTGGTCCTGCTGAGTCTCTACTACATGACGCTGCACGCCCACTCGGGGATGGTGCTGTCCATACTCGTCGTCGGGACGTTCGTCGCGGACTTCTTCGAACTCGAAGCCCGGAAGGTCGAAGTCCGGGAGGGACTCGGCCTCGACGCCCCGAAGGGCGCGATGGTCGGCGCGACGATCACGCTGCTGTACGCCGGCTACCTCAGCCTCTTCTTCCTCATCGAGCCGTACTGGGCACAGGTCATCTGAGGCTGCGCTCGCTCGCGTCCGCGTTCGTCCGCCTGACCCGCGATTGCTGCCTGGAGTTGTCTCTCGCTGGCAGACGTCCCAGTTCACGGTCGACCCCCGGACTCGTGTCGTTGCCACCTCCCGGTCACACGTCGTTGCTACTCCGTAATGCAGTCCGCGCGTACCCGCGGCTATCCAGGTAGCTCGGACGGCGATGCGGGCACTCGGGCCCGCCAGAAAAACGCCTACTCGCCCTCTACTTTCGCGTACAGTTCCCGCCCCAGTGGCACGCCGACCCAGAACAGCAACGCGCCGAAGATCGCGAGCCAGAACATCGACTCGAGGAGCACGATCGCGAGCTCGCCGAGCATCGAGAGCTCGCCCGGCGGCGAACCCGTGAGCTGTGCGCCCTCGAAACTCGGCGTCTTGTACCAGCCAGCCAGCACCATCCAGATGAGGCCCGCACCAGTCAGGAGCCCGAGCCCTTTCGCGAACTCGTCAGCCATTATCGGGAGTTTCGTCGCCGCTGTCTTTATCCTTTGCCATTCCGCTGGCGCGGAACCGGGACGCGAACGCGTACACCAGCCCCCCGGCAGCGATGAGGAGCACGCCGAGCACCGCTACGAGCACGTTCACGTCCGCGGCCGCCGCCCGGCCGGCGTTCGTCGCCACGTCCAGCGCGATGAACCCCCCGACGACGGCGACGACCGCGAACAGCGTGGAGAACACGGTCACGGACTTGTAGAGGCGCTCGGGCACGACGACATCCCGGCCGCGGCTCTCGTCACTCATTGCCTGTACAGACGGTGGGACGGCACTTCACTTCCGCGGTCACGGGCGCTCGAATCGGGTGACGCGCACCTGCAGCGAGCGAAACCGACCGACGACAAGGAATCTGCAAGGGGTAAAACGGACTCGACGGGACGGAATCTGCAGCGAGCGAACCGAACGAGTCCGAACAGAATCAGTGAAGAGCGCGCCGGGACGACCGGAGCGCGGTTACTTCGGTGGCCGGAGTTTGTAGTAGCGACGGTTGAGGTCGTACATGTACCCCTCCCGCATCGTCTTCAGGATGGCGTACGCCATCCCGCCGGCCAGCGGCGGCACGAGGAACGTCAGGTCGAACAGCAGGTGGGGGTCCATCGGCACGAGGTTCTTGATGGACAGCGCGCTGATGAACACCGCGAACACGACGCCCATCACGCCGATGGAAGCCCAGAACGGCTGCTCGACGGGGCGGCGCGCGCTCCCCTTGTTGAGGAACGGCACGATCGCGATGAACCCGACGACGACCACGTTCGCGAGGACGCCGTACGTTCGGTCGGCCAACAGCTTGTCGCCGCCGATGATGGCCAGGTCGGGGTTCAGCGGGCCGAGCTTCAACAGGCCGAACGACCAGTAGAGATACCAGTCCGGCAGGATGACCGCCGGGGTCTGGCTCGGGTTCGCCGGCGCGCCGAGGTGCGGCGGCAGCGTCGCCGACAGGAAGAAGATCATGCCGACGAAGAAGCTCGTGAGCGCGAGGTTCCGGATGAGTTCGTGGGGCCACACCGGGAACGCGAGCACGTCGCGTTCGACGTAGTCGGACTCCTCGCGGAGGTCCTGGTCTTCGCGCCGTGAGCGCTCGAAGTACTCGTAGGTCAGCCGGGAGAGCCCCGTCGTGCGTTCCTTGCGTTCGCGCCACGTCGGGGTCTCGTCGTCCGGCGGAACGATGCCCGTGCCGTCGGTGCGAGCCGTGTCGTCAGAGTTGTCGTCCGTCATTGTTCTAGTGGGGTTCCGCGATGCCCTGCATCCAGACGAGCGCGAGGTGGATGGCGATGACCGTCGTCACGATGAACGGAAGCAGGAACACGTGCAGGATGTACATCCGCTGGAGCGTCGCTTGCCCCAGGGAGAAGCCGCCGAACATGAGCTGTGCGACCCACTCGCCGATGAGCGGGATGGAGAGGCTCATCTCGACGCCGATCTGGCCCGCCCAGTACGCCAGCTGGTCCCACGGGAGCAGGTAGCCCGTGTACCCGAAGACCATCGTGAGGCTGAGCAGGATGATGCCGATGATCCAGTTGACCTCGCGCGGTTCCTTGTACGCGCCCGTGAAGTAGACCCGCAGCATGTGGAGGAACACCGCGGCGGTCATCACCTGTGCCGCCCACCGGTGCAGCGACCGGAGGAAGAACCCGAAGTTGAGGTCCGTCATGATGGCGGCGACGGTGCTGTACGCGACCGTCGCACCCTCGATGTCGACGCTGCCCGCTGCCGCGGACGGTGAGTAGTAGAACCCGAGGAGCGCGCCGGATATCGCCGCGACGATGTACGCGACCGTCGAGAAGAACCCCAGCGAGTACAGCGGGTACCAGTACCAGAACTTGTTGTCGAGGTTGTACTGCTCGGTGTGGCTCTTCGGCATTTGTAGGTTGACCCGGTAGTAGAGGGTCTCCAGCAGCTCCAGGTAGTCGACGAGCCGGAGCCGTTTGTCCAGCCACACGAGCACGGTCAGAAACGACTGCTCGACGGGCGTCAGGTCTTTCTCCTGGATCCAGGCGTCGTGGTCGTGGTCGTCCTTGCGTTCGATACTCATGTTATCCGTCCTCCGGGCGCGGGAACGCGACGAAGCGCCGCTTCACGATGCTGTACGGGTCGTAGATGGACTGGTGGCACTGGCAGTAGATCTTGTCGCCGGCGCCCCCGTAGTTCGACGACCGGAAGCCGCTGGGCGCACAGCAGAAGTGCGTGCACTTGTTGAGGATGGCCATGAAGCCGTTCTCGGTGGCGGCCTCCAGCCAGTCGATGGCTTCACCGCTCTCCGAGGAGATCTTGTCCTCGAGGACGCTGCTGCGGATTATCTGGACGGGGATGTTGTTGTCCGTGTCCTCCGAGCGCCACGTTCCCTTCGCCGGCTTCCCGATGCCCGCTTCGCCGTAGTCGTTGGCCCAGGACTCGTAGTCGTCGAAGTCGTCGACGTGCATGCGGCCCGAGGACGGCTGCCAGTCGTACGTGGAGCCCCCCGTGTACCGGAAGTAGTTGTCGCCGTCGTAGCTCGGCTGGAGGCCCTGGTACTCCTGGACGCCGCAGTACTGGAACCAGTCGATCTCGTACGTGATGCCGCCGAGTTCCTCGCGAGCGACTTCGACCGTCTGGCCGGCCTGTTCCTCCTCTTTGATTTCGGGGTAGACTCCCCGGAGGTAGCCCTCCTCGTCGGTCTCGAGGGGTACCATCGGCATCGCGCGCGGCGCGGGGCCGGCGGTGTTCTCGACGCCGAAGTACTGGGTGGAGCCCCCACCGGCGCCGGTCGGGTTCGTGATTGCGTCGACTGCGGCGATGCTGGCCGTGCCGACCCCCGCGACGGCCGCACTCCCCACGACGCCTTTCACGAACCGGCGGCGTCCCGAACTCTCTGGATACTTGTCAGACATTTGTTATTTCTTGTAGTAGGGGTAGACTGCCTTCTTGAACTGTTCGACCGTGTCGTCCATCGCCGTCACTCCGTCGACCTGGTCCTCGCGGACGTAGAGGTCCTCCCACTTCCGGCGGCGCTTCTTCACGATCATCACGTCCGGGAGGAACTCCTTGCGGTACAACAACAGGACGAACGAGAGGTCGATGAAGATCGCCGCCAGGAGGAACCCGAGGTACATGTTCCCGGTCGGGTCCAGCCCCCAGCCAGCCACGAGTCCGTACGCGAACAACGCCACGAAGACGATCTCCACGAACGTCAGCAACACGATGGCGATGGTCGCCGCCGTGCTCTCGCGAGCGGGCTCGTACCGGTGGATGTCGCCGTAGTTGGATCCTTTCGAAGACATTATTCTTTGTTAGGTGCGCTCGCGTGCTGTGACTCGCCGTACTTGAGGACGAAGAACGTGTACACCAGGGACACGAGCATCATCAGGATGGTCGCGATCCCGACGAAGTGTGCCTGGAACGGCACGCCCATGTGTTCGGGGTTTAGTTCCGCACCGCCGCCTCCGCCATCCCCGCCGGGTGCCTCCCCGGACTCGTTGACGATGATGTCGCCCTCCATGCCGACGCTCACGTGGGGGTCACAGACGTAGTGGTACTCCCCGGTCGGTCCGTCGAACGTGTACGAGTACGTGAATTCGGGGCCCGTAATCTCGGTCTGGACGTCCCAATCCGCCTCCTCGGGCACGTCCGTCGCGTGGACGTTGTGGCCCGGGGACTCCCAGACCCACTCGACCGTCGCACCGCGCTGGATGTAGACGGTGTCCGGGTCGAAGACGTTGTTCCCGCCTGGCCCGACCGCCACCGTCTCCGTCGTCCCCGCGCCCGGCAGTTCGCCCTCCTGGCCGTCGGCACCCGTCGTCGCGTTGCCCTCGGTGCCATTCCCGGAGGTCGTGTTGTTCTCCTCGCCCTCCTGGAATGCGGCAGGCCTGGAGGACGACCGTGCACCGGCCGCACCGATGGCTGCGGCGCCGCCGGCAGAGCCGGTCGCAATCTTCAGAAAGTCCCGCCTCTTCATACAGTTCCGAGTCAGGATGGCATCCGCATAAACCCACCGATGGCCGCCCGGATGGAGACGCGCAGTACTCGGGTTCTACCGGCGCTGCGTGCCGTTCCAGCCCGTCACCGCTCGCTGTCCGTTTCCGGAACGAACTCCGGCCGTTCGCCCTCCCCGACGCCCGCCGCGCGGAGCCGCTGGCGGAACTCTTCGGACCGGAACCGGTCCGAAAGGCGCGCGTTCGCGACGATGACCAGCATGAGCGCGCCGAACAGCACGAACCCCACCCCCGCGATGACGGCGATGATGGCGGAGTTCCCCAGCGGGTGCAGTTCCAGCGTCGTGCCGGCGACGGTACACGCTCGACCGGTCGCGCCCTCCACCGGTGGGCACGTCCGGACGAGCGGGTCGTACACGAACGGCGCCAGGAACAGGAGGACGCCGGCGACGAGCTGCGCCAGACCGACGTACTGGAGCAGCTTCGTGCCAATGCCACCGCTCCCTTCGGGGACGTCCTGTGGGTCGGGGAGTCCCGCGTGCTCGGGGGCGTCCGGGACCTCGTAGTCGTCCATCGAGCACAGCGCGACAGTCGGCTTTACGTCGCGGAGTACGGTGCCGCTTCCCTGGACCGTGCCGTCTGCGTACACGACGGCGTATCCCTCGTCTGAGTACGCGAGTACGACCGGCTCGCCGTCGATGCTGTCGCGCTCGACGACGGCGAACACGTCCCGGGTGGCGACGCGGTGTCGGAGGTCGGCCTCCACGCGGTCCAGTAACTGTTCGCCCGTGATCCACGTGTCCGGGTCGAACGCGGCGTCCCACTCGTCGGCGTCCATCTCCGCCATCTCTCGCGGCCCGAACTCCTCGAAGTCGTACGCGTCCTCCACCTGCTCGCGGAGTTCGGCCTGGGACTCGGCGTCGGGGACGTTCGCACTGCCACCCGATACGTCCCCGCCCTGAGCCACGTCGTCCTCGTCGCTCTCCCCCGCGTCGTCACCGGGAGTTCCAGAGTCCTCGCCACCGCTGGCGTCCGTCATTAGCCGCGAGTAGCAGACCGAACGGGTAAACCTTTCCGACCTCCCCGTCCCCGGACCTCAGACGACGGTCTGGGTGACGCTCGTGTCGGTTTCCGAGACCGTGACGCGGTAGTACTGGTAGCCGTAGACGGTCTGGTTGAACACCGTCTCGTTGCCGCGCTCGACCACTACCTGGACCCCGTGGCCGCGCTCGTGGATCTCGCGCGTCAGGTCGAGATATCCGACCTCGACCGGGTACGTCTCCGCGTTTCCGCCCGTTCCGAGTGTCACGGTCACGTTGTCGACGCCCGTCTGGGGGTCGACGACGAGGTGCGTGTCGATGTGGGAGGTCCCCTGGGCGGTGTGGGGTTCGGTTCCGTCGACGGTCGTCGTGTCGGTCGTGGATTCTGTGGTCAGTTCCGTGGTGGGTTCGGTCGTCAGTTCGGTCGTCGGGCCCGCACCTGGGTCGTCTGTCGTCGTGGCGTCACCGGTGACACCGGTACAGCCCGCGAGAACGACGAGGAGGGCAATTACAGCGAGTCGTACGCGCGGCATAGTGAACGTCTGCGACGGGTCCGGTAAACGTCTTGTGTACGTGCCCGACGTGGCGCCGCGCGGTCAGGTCTCCAGCGCCTGCTCGATCCGGTCGAGGTCCGAATCCCGGATCTGCTGCGGGCTCGCGCGCAGGTCGTCCAGGGGCGCGAAGTACGCCTCGCCGCCCTCGAACTCCGTCGTGATGTCGCCGTCGACGTCGGAGCGCTCAACGGCGTACGTCAGCAGATAGAACGCGACCTCCGGAAGGTCCGCGTGGAGCACGGTGACGAAGCGCAAGTCGTCCTGGTCAGCCTGGAGCGCGGTCTCCTCCTCGAGTTCCCTCACGACGGCGTCCTTCGGAGCCTCGTCGGGGCGAGCGTGGCCGCCCGGGAGGCTGAGGACGCCCTCGTGCTGCGGAATCGGTTCGTCAAGCACCAGGGCGCTGTCGTCGTCGTGGACGACAACGTGGACGCCCGGCACGGGATTCCTCGAGAAGACGGTGTTGCAGTCGGGACACCACGGCAGTTCGGTGCCCTCGAACTCGTATGTCCCCAGGGCGGCACCGCACCGGTAGCAGTACTCCGGGACGACGGCGACGGAGTCGATGCTGAGCGAATCCTGGACGCCCATGCCAACGCGTACCACCCCAGGAGTGGAAAACGTTTCTACGTCACGAACGTTCGGGATAGAGCGGGTCTCCCAGGCGTTCCGGGACGGAGGTTCCCGCGGCACGGGAGCAAGCCGAACCCGTTTAGTTGCCCGCCGCGAAGACCCGGGCATGGTCGAGGACGTGGTGGTGGCTGGGGTCGCCGGAGCGATGGTCACCGCGAGTTTCCCCTTCTACATCTACGGCGCGTGGATCATCATCGACGCCGAGACGGTGTACTGGGCGACCCTGCGGCACCACCTCGCGTACATCTTCGTCGGCCTCACGCTGAACACAGTCCCCGTCGTCGTGTGGATGCTTCCCCGGCTGTTCGACCAGCTCGGCGGGTTCGCCGCGCTTCACGCGTTCTTCGGCGTGCAGGCGTACGCTCTCCTCGTGTTCGCGCTCACCGGCATCGTCCCGATCCTCCGCGCGAAACGCGAGTACAACCTCTACAACGACCCCGACCAGGACGTCGACCTCGACGAGATCCACGAGAACATGGACGACTGGCGCAAGCGCCTGCGCGCTGGCGTCGTCGGCTACGTGGTCTGCTGGCTGATCGCGTGGGTGCTCGGGGTCGCCCGGTTCTACGTCAGGTACCAGGCGTCGTTCTGACTCGGCTCGTGGGCGGGCCGGCGCTAGCGCCGTCGGTACCAGACGAACGCGAGGACGAGCGCGAGCGCGAGCAGCCCGCCGAGGAAGAACAGCAAGCCCGGCGGTAACCCCTGGGCGGCGCCTGCCGCAGAGTCCGCGACAGTCGTCGTCGCTTCGGCCGCCATTTCGACCTCCTCGGTCGTCTCGTTGCCGGCCTGGTCCATGACGACCATGTCATCACCCTCCGTGGTCGCTGCGGCTCCGGCGCCCCCACCAGCCTCGCCGCTGGACTGGTAGTCCGTCGCAGAACCGCCCTGTCCGCCGAACAGCCGCTGGACGAGGAGACTGGCGACGCCGAGGATGCCGAGCGCTCCGAGGACGTTCAACAGGCGTTCCTTCAGCGACGGCGTCGACGCCTCGTCGGACGCGAACACGACCAGGGACTCCGTGGCGGGCGCGTACACCTTCATCTCGCGGCCCTGCTCGGAGTACCACGTGTCGGCGATCTCCACGAGGCCGGCGTCGACGAGATTCTCCAGGTGGTAGGTGGCGTTCTGCAGCGACGTGTCGACTTCGTCGGCGACGCTCGAGGCCGTGTCCGGCTCCTCGTAGAGGGCGGCGAGTATCTCGCGTGCGGTCCGCGAGGACAGCGCTTCGAACACCTCGTCGGCCGCGTCCTCGCGGATGCCGACGACGCGCGAACCGTCCCCCCGCTCGACTGTGGAGCGCGACGGCAACAGGCGGTTTCCGGGCATCTACTCCGCCCTACAAGTCACACCGTCAAAACGTCTCTCAAAACTAAAGCCGGTATTTTACCCCGGACGGTCGAGAGCAAAACCGAGACTTACCCACGGACGGCGAGGGGGCGAGTCGGAGCGTCCCGGGTCTACCACTCGCTGCCGTCCGCGAGGTCGACGTCGTGCTGGAGCTTCGAGGACGGACAGATGTCCTCCAGCAGGCACTCCGAGCAGTCCGGGTTCCGGGCGGTACAGGTGTCGCGGCCGTGGCTGATGAGCCAGTGCGTGAAGTTCTGCCAGTGCTCGCGGTCCACGACCGACATCAGTTCGTCCTCGATGTTCGCCGGCCGTTTGGCCTCCGTGATGCCGAGTCGGCGGGAGAGGCGCTGCACGTGCGTGTCGACGACCACGCCCTCGGTGACGTCGTGGCCGTGCTGCAGGACGACGTTCGCCGTCTTCCGGCCGACGCCCGGCAGGTCCGTCAGCTCGGACATCGTGTCCGGGACTTCGCCGTCGTGCTCCTCGACGATCTGCTGGCAGGCGTTCTTCAGGTAGCCGGCCTTGCTGTTGAAGTACGTGATGGAGTTGAGGGCCTCCGCCAGCTCCGCCTCGTCTGCGTTCGCGTAGTCCTCCGGCGACTTGTACGTCTCGAAGAGGTGTTCCGTCTCCGCGTTCACGCGCTCGTCCGTGCACTGCGCGGACAGGATCACCGCGACCAGCAGTTCGAGGCGGTTCGAGAACTGCAGGGAAATCTCAGGCTCGGGGTACTCCTCCTGGAGGCGGTCGATGACTTCTTCGGCCTGTTCGGTCGGCGTGTCCAGCGGCGTGCCCATACACCGCGCGTGGGGAGACGCCCTCTTCGCTGTACCGGACTCGTCGCGAGCCCCAGTGTGGTCTCACCCGCACGGCCGTTCAGCGCTTGTCCTCTCGATACGGGGCGGGCGCTACCGTCGCGCGGATTTCGGTCCGCGTGTGTCGTTCGACTTCCGGATTCTCGGTCTCCGCGGGGTCCCCCCAGACGAGCGTCACCTCCGTACCGGGGTCGCTGTACTCGGTGTCGACGACGGCCAGCGACAGCAGCGCCCGTTCGTTGTAGATGTAGCTCTTGTCGGTGGAGATGCCGGCGTGCTCGCCGGCTTTGCGCACTTCGTCGTACGGGCACGCGACCCACCGCGGGTGGGGCATATCAATCAATTTGTGCGTCTCGCCGTCGGTGAACAGCGACGCGAAGGCGTCGACGACGTCCTCGTCGTTCCAGACGAGCGTGACCTTCTCGCGGGCCGGATTCTCCGCGTCCGCCCGGAGTGGCTCCTTCCCGACGAAGTCGTGGTCGAAGTCGACGATGTGACCGTAGCCGACTTCGACCGGCGTGAAGTAGTAGTCGGAGATGTCGTCGGACTCGAAGCTCCCGCCGATGGACAGCAGGCCGCTGCCGACGTCCAGCCACTCGCGGTACTCCCGGAGTTCCTCGCCGTAGATTGCGGGTACGACGAGGGGGATCCAGCCGAGGAGCACGTTGGCGGTCTGGTAGCTCTCGCTGCCGAGCCGGCGGATGTCGTACGCCTCGCCGGCTTCGAGGACGGCGTCCTTGACGTCGTCACCGTGCTCGTAGGGCCCCCAGAACTCGTACCCGCGCTCGCCGGCCATCCCGTGGCGAAGTAGCTGCACGTCGTGGCCCGCCACCGAGACGGTGTCGAAGTTGAAGAAGCCCAGTTCGGGAATCGGGTCGTCGGCCGCCTGCGTCATCACGTCGACGGCGTCGGGGCCCTGTAGCTGGAACCGGAAGTAGTTCGGGTCCTCACCGGTCGCCACGGGGCGCCCCTGGATCTCGCCGGTGACGTCGTAGTCGCCGGTTTCGATGTTGTACTGCAGCCAGTTGTGCGCGGCGGCCGCGCCGACGCTCAGGAACTCGTCGTCGCCGAGGTTGAAGAGAATGGCGTCCCCGATGAACTCCCCGCTCGGGTTCGCGACCACGAGCTGTTTGGCCGTCCCCGGTGTGAACTGCTCGAAGCTGTTGACCGCGAACCGCGAGTAGAACGCCAGGGCCTCGGGCCCCTCGACGTAGTGGTCGGTCATGTGGTAGGACTGGTCGGCGAGCGCGACCGACTCCCGCCACGCCCGCTGTTCCTCGATCCAGTTCGTGTATTCGGCTGGGAGTTTCGTGAACTCGCCGACGCCGAGGTCGCGCATCAGCTCGACTGGGCTCCCGGCGGCGTCGATGGCTTCGGCCATGCTGTCTCGGAACGACCACGCTCGCTGCCCACTCATGTGTGTGAGTGTCTTGCACATATGTTCGTTTATACTTATTCCCGCGTGCGAAGGACGCCCGCCAGTCGGCTTCCGGGACGTTTATGCGCGCGACAGCCGCCCGTGGGGGTATGAAAGCGACCGCGAAGGCCCACCCGATCCAGGGGCTGGTGAAGTACCACGGGATGCGCGACGAAGCCCTCCGCCTCCCCTACCACGACTCCATCAGCGTCTGCACCGCGCCGAGCAACACCACGACCACCGTCGAGTTCGACCCGAGTCGCGACGACGACGCCTACGTCGTCGACGGCGAGCTGGTCGACGGGCGCGGCGCGGAGCGCATCCGCACGGTCGTCGACGAGGTCCGGGACCGCGCCGGCATCGACCACCGCGTCCAGGTGGAAAGCCGGAACAACTTCCAGTCGAACATCGGCCTCGGGTCGTCCTCGTCGGGGTTCGCGGCGCTGGCGCTGGCGTGCGTCGAAGCCGCTGGCCTCGACCTCTCCCTGCCCGACATTTCCACCATCGCACGGCGCGGGTCGTCCTCGGCGGCGCGTGCAGTCACGGGTGGCTTCTCGGACCTCCACGCCGGACTCAACGACCAGGACTGCCGCAGCGAACGCATCGACGTCCCCGACGAGTTCGCCGACGACGTCCGCATCGTCGTCGGGAAGGTGCCGTCCTACAAGGAGACCGAGCACGCGCACGCGGAGGCCGCCGACAGTCACATGTTCGAGGGACGGCTCGCGCACATGCACGACCAGCTCGCGGAGATGCGGGACGCGCTCGCCGACGGCGACTTCGAGCGCGTCTTCGAGACGGCCGAACACGACTCGCTGTCGCTGGCCGCGACCACGATGACGGGGCCGTCAGGCTGGGTGTACTGGCAGCCGGACACGCTGGAGATCTTCAACGAGGTTCGCGCGCTCCGGGACGACGGCGTCCCGGTCTACTTCTCGACCGACACGGGGGCGACCGTGTACGTGAACACGGACGCCGAGCACGCCGCCGAGGTCGAGGCCGCAATCGGCGACTGCGGCGTCGAAACTGACGTCTGGCACGTCGGCGGCCCCGCCGAGGTCCTCGACGAGAGCGAGGCGCTGTTCTAGGGCCGTTTCCCGGGTCGTCCGACTCGGGTTCGACGGCGGACACCGTTTTGGTGCTGTCGACCGTACGAGACTGCATGCGAGTCGTGGTTCTGGGCGGCGGCTACGCGGGCGTCGTGGTGACCAAACGGCTGTCGGATCGCCTCCCGGCGGACGTCGACGTCGTGGTCGTGGACGAGGACGGCCAGCACCTCGTCCAGCACGAACTCCACCGGGTGATCCGGCGGCCGTCGTTCGCCGACGACATCGAGGTGCCGCTGTCGGACATCTTCGACCGTGCGCGCGTGGAGGTGGCGACCGTCGAATCGGTCGACCGCGAGCGGCGCCGCGTCGAGTTCGCTGGCGGGTCGACGCTGGACTACGACGTGGCCGCAATTTGTCTCGGCGCGGAGACGGCGTTCTACGGCCTGCCGGGTGTCGAAGCGCACGCCGTGCCGCTGAAGCGACTGGCGGACGCCGCACGCATCCGACGGCAGTTCGAGGACGTGGTCGCGGCAGGCGGCGGGACGGCGGTCGTCGGCGGCGCCGGGCTCTCCGGCGTCCAGACGGCGGGTGAGCTCGCGGCGTTCGCCCGCGAGGAGGGCGTGGACGTCGACGTAGTCTTGCTGGAGGCGCTCGACGAAATCGCGCCGTCGTTCCCCGAGCAGTTCCAGCAGGCGGTACGCACCGAACTCCAGCGAGAAGGCGTCGACGTCCGCACCGGGGTGACAGTCCGGGAGGCCACCGACGAGGTCGTCGAGACGCAGAACGGCGACGTCCCCTACGACGTGTTCGTGTGGACTGGCGGGATTCGCGGGCCCGACGCACTGGACGGTGACCGGGTGGACGTGCGCGCGGACCTCGCCGCTGACGACCGAACGGTCGTCGTCGGTGACGCGGCCAGTGTTGTTGACGCGGAGGGCACTGCCGTACCGGCGAGCGCGCAGGCCGCAGTCCGCGAAGCGGCGGTGGCAGCGCGGAACGTCGAGAAGCTGGTGGCGTCCGTCCGCGACCGGGACGACGGCTTCCGGCCGCGTCTGGACCGGTACACGTTCGATTCGCCGGGATGGCTGGTGAGCGTCGGCGACGGCGCTGTCGCCCAGGTGGGGCCGACGGTGTTCCGCGGCCCCGCAGCGAACGCGGTGAAATCCGGGGTCGGCGCGGCGTACCTCGCGTCCGCGGGTGACATCCGCGACGCTGTCGGACTGTTGCGCGAGGAGTTCGAACTCGAATCCGCGGTCGACGAGCGCCGGTGACGGCCGACGCCCGTTGCAGTGTCGTGCAACGGACAACTCCACCGGGGACGCTCGTGGCAGGGTGACGGCGAACACCGACCCGCAGGGCTCGCTGGTGGTCGCCCCGACAGCGAATCGCGTTGCGTGATGCGGCATCGCTACCCGGGGACCGCGAGGGTGAACGGGCTCTCCTCGCCGGGGGTCGCGTCGAGGACGCGCTGGACGCGGGTGTGCCACTCGTCCTGGAACTGGTCGCGTTCCGCGTCGGTCGCCTCCCCAGCGACGAGTTTCGGGATCAGGTCGGTGACACCGCCGTCGCCACCGTCCGGCGGCGACATGGCGACCGCGCCGGGCGCGAACGACACGCGAACCGCCTGCTCGGTGTCGGTTCGCGTGAACTCGAACGTCCGTCCGGGACCGTCCAGGTCCCCGAAAGATAGCAGGTCCTGGCGGCCGCCGTAGCCGCCGAACCCCGTGAAGCCGGTTTCGCGGTCCGCGCCGGTGACGTGGCTGACCACGTTCGCCATCGGCCCGAGGCCCGGATCGGCGGGGTCGCCGCCGACGACGACCTGGATCCGCGAGCGGACGGGCGTTCCCGCCGGGTAGAGTTCGTCGAGCGCGAGCTGTGTGGACCGGTACGCGCCCGCGACGGCAGGACAGGCGTGCCCGGCCCGCAGGACGACGTCCGCGAACGAGACGACGAGCGGGTCGCCCGAGGGCACGACGCCGAGCAGTTCCGCCAGCGGGTCCCGGACCTCGATGGGGTCGGCGTCAGCGAGTTGCTGCCAGGTGGTCTGTTCGACGCCGCCGGTCGGTGCTGCGTCGAGCGGCGCCGCGTCGGTCGGGTGGGTCGCTGAGTCACGCATGGATTTCGAGGTAGGTCGTGTACTGTCTGCGGAGGACGCGCTGGCGTTCGGCCACGATGGCCAGCAGTTCGTGTGGCGTCTCCGCGGCGAGTTTCGGGTACTCGGTTTTCGCGCGGCGGTCGGAGCTCTTGATTTCGAGGACGTCGCCCTCGGAGAGGTCCTCGAGCGCGCGCTGGACGCGCACGATGCCGTTCGCACAGCCGCGGCCGCGGTTGTCGATGGTGTGGTCCGGGTCGACGTCCGGCGGCGTCTCGGACACGTCGAGGTTCGCCATCAGTCGTCACCCGCCGGGGCCTCGGCGAGGTCGCAGACGCCGTCGATCGGCGAGCAGGCGCGCCACATCGGACACGTCAGGAAGATGCCGAACAGCACGAGGACGAACGCGAGTTTCGCGAGCACGGCGAGGCCCGCCATCGTCCCGAGGTACGTTTCGGTACTCGTGCCGAGCACGTCCACTGACTGGTAGACGCCAGTGAGGAGGAGGGTGGGAATGATGATTCGCACCGTCCACCGGAACCGCTCGAGTTGCTCGCCGGCCGCGCTGACGACGGGCGGCGTCGGGCGGAGTTGGCCCGTCGGGACGGCGACGAAGATGTTCCAGACCGCGCCGCCGACCCAGGTGGCGAACGCCAGGAGGTGGAGCGCGCGCACGGCGGCGGCTACAGCGCCGCCGCCCGCGAGGGCGACGTCCGCGGTCGCGGTCGTGACGGTTACAGCTGTAACCGCGACGAGTGCGACGACGCCCGCTGGCGTCCGGAACCGGGCGTCGACCGCCGCTCCGTCGAAGGTATCGAGAGCCACTGCGGCGATGGACACGGCGAGCAATGCGGCCAGAACTATCCTGAACAGCGGCGACAGACCACCGTAGGCGGTGGCGAGCAGCGTGACGCCGGTGACAGCGAGGACGCCGAGCGCGGCGACGGCGATGCGGTCGAACCGCCGGTACAGCTCCGCGCAGTAGTCGCCGGCGTCGTCCAGGTCGCTGGGCCTGACGAACCCGTGCTTCCAGAGGAGGCCGCCGAGCAGGACGCCCAGCGCGACGAAGTACGCCCACTTGGCGACGGCGAGTGCGGCACCGGCGCCCCCCGAGAGTTCGAGCGTGAGCGCGGTGCCGACCAGCGACGCCCCGAGAATGACCGCGAGCGCGGCTTTCGGGAGCAGGTACTTGTCGAAGAGGTCGTCCGCGGCGGTGCGTGTGGTCTGGGTGACGTCTGCCATCGCGGGGGGAAACACCTCGCCAGATTGTTAGGCACACCTAAACTAAGGCCTGTGTGCGGACATGTTCGGACGCGCGCGTACCGCACACACACCAGCCCCGTCGACGGAACACGGGGGATTCCTACCCGAGTTCCGAGGAAGACGCGCCGAACATCTCCGGATGCAACGCTTTGCATGGCGCCGCCCAACGTACGCGGGAAGCGATGGATACTGACCCCACCAGCGCCGACGGCGTCGACTGGCAACGCGCCGCGGCCGAGGACAGACGCGTGCCAGTTCGCCGCGCGGTCCCGTACGTCGAGGCTGTCCTCGAATTCAGGGACCTGGAGCCGACGCGGTACGGCGGGGCGTTCTTCCCCGATGCCGTCCCGTACTCGCTCTGCGGCGAGGACCGCGTGTTCTACTGGCAACCAGTGCTGGACGCCACGACGCCGCCCAGCGGCGACTGGGCCGCCCTCTGTGCGACCCCGTACCGCGTTCAGCCGACGACCACGCCCGGGCCCGTGGACCCGAGACTCACCAGCGACGACGGACAGACAGTTCTCGTGGAGGGGACCGTGGGCGGGGACGCCACGGAAGTCGACCTCGCTGACCCAGTGGCCCACGCGGTCACTATCGAGCGCATCGACGACGACGCGGCCGTCGTCAGTGCGTCCGACGACCACCACCGGATTCAGCGGGGGCAGCGGGCCGAGGTGTGGCTCGACGCGACCACGGTTCGCCTCGCCGACGGCACCGAGACGGCGACGACGCCGGTGCTGACGGTCCGGTATCCCGGCGTCCGCGCGTTCTACCATCCAGCCATCGACGCGACCTACCGGCTGTTTCCGTCCTTCGGGCTGGATCTGGCCGAGGTGCCGCGCTCAGTCGACGTCTCGACCGGCCCGAACGTCGACCCGGAGGCCGTCGCCGAGGCGCTCGGCCTGAACCTGTCGGAGCGGCCCTATCCGGAGCGCGTCCTCTGGCAGGCGTTCGTGCACACGGCATTCGTCGGCGACGGGCCGCCGACGCTCGGGCAGTTCGACGACGGCCTGTTCGCTGTCTGGCCCGCCGACTGACGACGAGGAGAGCACGAGCCGTCCCCGCCACGCCCATTACGCCGGTCCGAGATACCCCCACGCGTGCAGGCGGTCCCCGTCACCCGCCACCCAGCGGTCACCGATGTCGTCCCGGTAGTAGAGGTTCGGGATGAGGACGTCGTCGACTCGCTCGTACGCCTGGCGCTGGGCCTCGCGCATCGTGTCGCCCTTCCCGGTGACGACGAGCGGCATCCCGGAGTCGCCGGCGACCCGCCACTGGCCGTCGACTCGCTTGGCGTCTTCGATGTGGACGCCCGGGGGCGCCGTCGTCGCCCCAGACCCCGGGTCCGAGGCGAAGACGATGGCCGCGTTTCGCGAGTTCTCGTCGTACGTCTCCTCGTCGTCGAACGGGAACGGCGGGAGGACCACGCGGACGCCGACCTGGTAGCCGTCGTGGACGTCGAAGTCCGGGTCGCGGCCGTGCGCGAGTTCGTGGAAGAACTCGCCCGTGGAGGACTCGATGGCCTCCTCCTGGAGCGTGATAGTCGGATACCCGAAGCGAGGCGTGAACTCCAGGGGATAGACGCCAGTTTCGTTGACGATGCAGTTCAGGTCGATGCTGCCGACGTAGCCCTCGTCGGCCAGCCAACCCTCCAGGCGGCCGAGCGTGCGCTCGAAGAGGCCGTTGCGCCGCGACCAGAACATCGACGTCCCCATCTCGCCCGTGGAGGGGCCGATGTTCCCCGGGAACAGGCGCTTGTGCTCGAAGTTGAAGTTCACCGGTTCGACGAACCCGTCGCCGTTGAAGAACCCACAGACGGCGACTTCGACGCCCTCGACCTTTCGCTGCAACTGGAACCCCTTCATGCGGTGGCCCCACGCCTTCTTGTACGCGCGGAGGACGTCGACGACGTCGCTGCCGTCGTCCTCGTCGCCGACGTACAAAAGTCGCTTGACGTTCTGGACTTCGCCCAGCGGCTTGACGACGAACGGCCCGAGGTTCTCCCGGACGTGCTGGATGCCGGCGTCGAAGTCCGAGAACTCCTCGTGGTCGATCGTGTTCACGCCGTTCGCTTCGAGGACCTCCATCGCGTACCCGCGGTCCTCCTCGAGGCGGTCGGTGTTCGGCGTGCCGCCGACGACGGCGTGGCCGTCCGCGCGAAGTTCCTCGGCGAGTGCGCCGGTCCCCACCGAGTCGCCGACCCAGATGTCGTCGAAGACGACGACGTCCGCCCACTCGGCGTCGGCCCGCCAGTCGTCGGACTTCGGGACGAAGCCGTCCGCGATCTCCTGGTCGCTCTCGGCTTCGATGTAGTACTTGACGTCGTGGCCCTCCGCGTGGACCTGCCACGCGACGTCGCCGATGAGGGCGGCGTCCGCCGAGACGAAGAGGAATCGTATTGGCTCCATACGAGTACCACCACCGAAGCCGTCAAAAGATTGCTGACCCAAAGGGTCCGGATCGATTGCGGTCACAGTGTCTGTTCGTTGATGACCAATTGACGACCCGTTCACGCCCGCGTCGCATCACCGCAACCGCGTCATTTCCGCCAATACCCACAGCGAGTGCGTCAAATTGTAACGTAGCCGGAATTGATTTATACCAGTTAACTGTTAATGCGTCGTATGCCATCAAGGGTCAATAGGCGTGACATCATTCGCGGACTCGGTGCAGCAGGCATCGCGGGAATCGCTGGCTGTACGGGCGGCGACGGCGACGGTGACGACGAGACGACGACCGAAGACACCGGGGGCGACGGAACGACCGAGGGGAACGGCGACACCGAAGAGACGACGGAGGAGACCGGGGGCGGAATGGATCGCACCCTCAGTCAGGGCGTCCTCCTGCCGACGACCGGCGACCTCGCCGACCTCGGCGAACCGATCAAGAACGCGGCCGAACTCCCGCGGTTCGTCCTCGAGGGGGAGACGGACTTCGAGTTGGACTTCAACGTCCAGGACACGCAGACCGACCCCAACGCCGCCCAGTCCGCGGCACAGGAGCTCCGGAACGGCGGCTACCCGGCGGTGACGGGCGCCGCGTCCTCCGCAGTCAGCATCGCCGTCTACGAGAACGTCTTCATCCCGTCCGGAATCGTCGGCTGTTCGCCCGCGAGCACGTCGCCGGACATCACGGACCTGAACGACAACGGCCTCGTCTACCGGACGGCACCGACCGACGCGCTGCAGGGCCGCGTGCTCGCTGACGTCGCAGTCAATCGGCTGGAGGCGTCCACGGCGGCGACGATGTACGTGAACAACTCCTACGGCCAGTTGCTGTCGGACAGCTTCGTGTCCGCGTTCCAGGAGCGCGACGGCCAGGTGCCGAACCAGGTGTCCTTCCAGAAGGGGCAGTCCTCGTACACGTCCCGGATCTCGCAGGCGCTCAACGACGACCCGGACGTCATGATCGTCATCGGGTACCCCGAGAGCGGCATCCAGCTGTTCTCGGACTTCTACTCGGACTTCGACTCCGACATCCCCATCCTCATCACGGACGGCCTGCGTTCGTCGTCACTGCCGGCCGACGTCGGCAACCCGCTGGACAACATCACGGGGACTGCCCCGCTCGCAGCGGGTCCCGGCCGGGACTACTTCGAGGAGCAGTACCGCTCCGAGTACGGCCTCGACGAGGACGAGAGCCCCGGCGTCTTCACCGCACAGGCGTTCGACGCGACGGCCGTCTGCCTGCTGGCGAACGCGCGCGCCGGCGAGAACAACGGCGCCGCCATCGCCGAGGAGATGCAGGCAGTCGCCAACCCCGAGGGCGAGGAGGTCACCCCGAGCAATCTCGCGGAGGGCCTCCAGAAGGCGGCCGAGGGCACGGAGATCAACTACAACGGCGCGTCCAGCGCGGTCGCCTTCGACGAGAACGGCGACCTGAAGGCCGCGACCTACGAGTACTTCGGCTTCCAGGAGGGCGGCGGCATCGAGACGATCGAGGAGATCGAGTTCTCGGCGTAACGTCTCCCGCGACCACCCACGTTTTTTCGCGCACTCGCGACAACCAGCCACTGGTCCGACGGCAGCACTCCATTCCTCGCACTCCAGGGCCCGGGACCGTCCGCAATCCACATTCGCGGCAGGTGGGCCGGATTCTCTGGCCGTGCAAACGCGGGCCGCGAGTATTGAAGTGTGGCGCTATAGGGACACACGTCGGAGAAATGACCACTACGAAACTTCGAGTGGCGGCAGTGTCCGCACTCCTCGTAACCTCCCTGACAGCCGGTTGCATCGGGGGACTGCAGGTCGGCGGCTCCCTCGATGCCGGCGCAGTCGGGGAGCGAGTAGAACAGCGATACGATAACCTCGACGGCTACAGCGCGACTGTGACGCGTACCGTCGAGGTCGGTGACGACACAGACGTAGCGCGCGCAGAGGTAACGGTCCGCGGCGACCGCCGAGAGGTGACGTACATCGCGGGGTCACGAGCGGGCAAAACCGTGACTGTGCCGGCTGACGCCGAGCCGGTGTTCGCCTCGGCGCTCGGCGTCGACAGTCCCGCTACGGCGTCTAGTTACGGTGCACTCGCGGAGTCAATCGTGGCGTCCGCAAACGTCACACTCGACCGCGTGACGACCGTCGACGACCGCCGGACGGCAGTCGTCGACCTCGAGCCGAAGGACGCGGCCGCAGCCGATCTGACACGAACAGTCTGGGTCGACCTCGACCGCCAGATCCCGACGAAAATCGTGACGTCGTGGACGACTTCGAGCGGCGAAACGGTCAGCGTGACCGTCGAGTACGACGACGTCACGCTGAACGAGGACGGCGACTCGGCTACCGCGGAGTCTGGATCTGGAACGCCGGAGGTGGCGGTCTGATGGTCGAGACACCGTTCGGCGACAACGATACCGCGAGCGCGCGCGGCGTCGTCCAAGCGACGACGCTCGTGTTACTCGTCGTCGGCCTGATCGTCGGCGTCGCACTCGCGCCACAGGCCTGGAGCTACGCCACCCAGCCCGACGGCAACGTCGCGGTGGTCGAGATTCAGGGGTCGATCACGGGCGAAACCGCGTCGGGCGTCGTGGAGAATCTCCGCGAGGCCCGCCAGAACGACTCCATCGAGGCGGTCGTACTGGACGTCGACAGCCCCGGCGGAACGGCGGCCGCCAGCGAGCAACTGTACCTCGCTGTCAAGCGCACCGCCGCGGAGATGCCCGTGGTGACGAGTGTTACGGGCACCGCCGCGTCGGGGTCGTACTACGCGGCCATCCCCAGCGAGCAGATCTACGTGACCCCGGCGTCCGTCGTCGGGAGCGTCGGCGTGCGCGCGACAGTGCCCGCCAGCGGGCCCGTGGAGGGTGAGGTCGTCACTGGTCCGGACAAGAACAGTGGCTCGACCGAGGCGGAAGTCTACGAGCGCGTGGAGACGTTGCGGCGGGCGTTCGTCGGGGCGGTGTTCGCGGAACGCGGCGACCGCATCGACCTGACACGCGAAGAAGTCTCGCACGCGAAAGTGTACTCGGGCGCGGCGGGCGTCGAGAACGGGCTCGCCGACGAGGTCGGCGGCGTCGACACCGCCGTCGCGGCGGCCGCCGACGAGGCCGGTCTCGACGATTACAGGGTGACGCGCATGGACGCTCCGCAGCCGTCCCTGCTCTCCCAGATCGGCTTGTCCGCCGAGGAGGCACCCGACCAGCCGACGACCGAGCAGGTGTTCGACTACCGCGGCGTCGACACGGTCCAGTACCTGATGCTGCACGGAACAATTCGGACGACCGAGACGGAGACGGAGGTGACTGCAAATGCGAACGCGTGACGTTGCACGCGGCATCGGTATCGTCGCAGTCGCCGCTATCGTGGTCCTCGCGGCCACAGTCGCTGGCGGCTTGCTGTTGTCCTCGCCCACGAACGTCGGCGAGGCCCCGACCCCGGACGCCTACGACACGGGCAGCCTGGACGCGAGCCCAATCGCTTCGGACGGCGACGTGACCGCGCCCGACGGGGAGTCCAAGACCGTCGTGGTCGACGTGAGTCACGGCAACGACGTCAGCGAGGACGCCATCCAGCCGTTCGTGGACGCGCTCGTCGAATCCGGCCACGAGGTCCGGTTCTACGGTGGCGCGAGCAACACCGGCATCGGCGCTCCGACGCAGAGCGGGTCACCGTTCAACGAGACGCTCCGGAGCGCGGACGCGCTCGTCGTCGTGAGTCCCGCCGCCACGTACGACGACGACGAGGCAGCCGGCGTCGAGGCGTTCGCGGACGCGGGCGGCCGCGTGCTCCTCGCTGCGGACCCGCCGACAACCACGACCAGCGACCAGCCCATCAGTATTCCCGGGTTGGACACGGGCGGGTCGGTGTCGGCCGCCGGTCAGCCCACGAATCTGGCGGGCCAGTTCGACGTGACGTTCGGTAACGGCTACCTCTACGACATGGCGGACAACGCGAACAACTTCCAGCGCGTGTACGCCAGCGGCGACGGTGGTCTCGCCGACGGCGTCGAGGACGCCATCCTGGGCGGAGCGGTGCCGCTCCGGACGGGCCCGGACGCTAGCGTTGCGCTGTCAGTCAGCGACGCGACGCTGTCGTCCACACGCGAGACCGGCTCGTACGCTGTCGTTGCACGGACCGGGAACGTCCTCGCAGTCGGTGACACCGACGTCCTCACGTCCGGCATGGCGACCACCGGCGACAACGACGCGTTCGCGAGCAACCTCGCGGCGTTCCTCGTGACCGGCGACAAGCAACCCGGCGAGCCGTCGAACGGCGGTACTGACGGCCAACAGCCGACGGGTTCGGGAGCTATGATCGGTTCCGCCGCGAGCGCTGGCTCCGCGGGAATAGTGCCGGCAGCCGACTGAAACCGCGATCGCCGCTTCCTGCATTCTCAGCAGCGGACGGGAGCCAAGTACCGTAGCCCCGCAGCGGGTGACGAAGTCGAATCGCCGCGAGTCGCGTCTCGACGAATCTCGTCGGGGCGAATCGCTCCGCGTCGAAGAGCGTCGCGTCCAAAACAGTCGCGTCGAATGCCGTCGCGACGAGAGGAGTCGGCGAAGTACAAACCGGATAGCGCTCCCGCGCTACCCGCCGAGGAACTCCTGACGGACTTCCTCGTCGTCGAGCAGGGCGTCGCCGTCGTCCATGTAGCTGTTCTGGCCGTTCGCGAGGACGTAGCCGCGGTCGCAGCGCCGCAGCGCCTCCTTGGCGTTCTGTTCGACCATCAGGACGCTGGTGCCGTCGTCGTTGATGCGGTCGATGCGGTCGAACATCTCGTCGACGAGGTCCGGCGCCAGGCCCGCGGAGGGTTCGTCCAGCATCAGGAGGCCGGGGTCGAGCATCAGCGCGCGCCCCATGGCGAGCATCTGCTGTTGGCCGCCGGACAGCGACCCGGCAGTCTGGGACTCGCGCTCCTCCAGGATGGGGAAGCGGTCGTAGACGTCCCGGAGTCGGTCCTGCGGGAGGTCGTCGAGGATGTACGCGCCCATCTCGAGGTTCTCGCGGACCGACAGCCCCGCGAACACGTTCTCGTTCTGGGGGACGTAGCCGATGCCCTCGTGGATGATCTGCTCGGGCGCGAGTTCGTGAATCGGCTCGTCCCGGAAGCGAATCTCCCCGCCCATGTACGTCGTGAGGCCGAACACGGACTTCATCACGGTCGACTTCCCGGCGCCGTTCGGCCCGACGATGGTGACGTACTCGCCGTCCCGGACGTCCAGGTCGACGCCGGACAGCACCTGCAGGTCGCCGTAGCCGGCGTCGAGGTCCCGTACCGCGAGCAGGCCCGCTTCGTCGTCGGGGAGACTCGCCTCCCGGGACGCGTGTTCGCTCATACCTCACCACCGAGGTAGGCCTCGATGACTTCCTCGTTGTTCTTGATCCGCTCGGGCGGCCCCTCGTCGAGGACGCGGCCCTGGTGCATGACGATGACGTGTTCGCAGTTCTGCATAATGAGGTCCATGTCGTGTTCCACCAGCAGGAAGGTCAACCCCTGCTCGCGGAGGTCGTGGATGCGGTCGAGTAGTTTCTCCTCCAGCGTCGGGTTCACGCCGGCAAACGGTTCGTCCAGCAACAGCACGCTCGGGTCGGTCATCAGCGCGCGAGCCAGCTCCAGCAGCTTCCGCTGGCCGCCCGAGAGGTTGCCCGCGTACTCCGTCGCGAGGTGGTCGAGTTCGAAGAACTCCAGGGTCTCCCAGGCCTTCTCTCGGAGCTCGCGTTCCTGCGCGACGACCCTGCCGCGGGTGCCGGGGAGCACCGACCGAGTGATTGACTCGCCCTGCTGGCCGCCCGGCGCGAGCATCACGTTCTCCAGGACGGTCATCTCGCCGAGCTGCCGGGCGATCTGGAACGTCCGCACGAGACCGCGCTCGACGATGTCGTGGGGCTGTTCGCCCGAAATCTCCTCGCCGCGGAAGTAGACGTCGCCGGCGTCGGCCTCGTGGACGCCCGTGATGCAGTTGAACGTCGTGGACTTCCCGGCGCCGTTCGGGCCGATGAGGCCGGTGAGCGACCCCTCCTCGACGGCGAACGTCGCGCCATCGACGGCCGTGATGCCGCCGAACTCCTTGCGGAGGCCCTCCACGCGCAGCGGGACGCTGCGCGGCACCGTCTTCGCGCTCTCCTCGACGTCGCTGTCCATCGTCTCCGGTTCGACGTCCTCCGGCACGTCGACGTCGTCCGGGATGTCCGCGTCGGCGACTCCGGGCGCGTCATCCTCACTCATCGGTCTCACCTCCGTCGGCAGCGGCGGCGTCGGCGTCCGCTCGGCCGGTGTCCGGGCGGGTGTCCGCGGTCAGCGGAACGCCCGCCGCCGTCTCCTTGCGGGCGCCCAGCAGGCCGTCGGGCTTGCGTTGTATCAGCACGACCAATAGGATACCCATGCCGATGAACCGGAGCGAGTCGATGTTGTTCAGCAGGAAGCCGCCCAGCGGCGCGAGGTTGCCGCTGGCGATCGGAATCAGCGCCTCGATGAGGTTCCCGGGGTTCGCGGACACCTGGAACGTTTCCTGGATGATCGAGCGAATCATCGGTGGCGCTTCGAACAGCAGGCTGGCGAACAGCGCGCCGCCGAGCACGCTGCCCGTGTTCGACCCGGCGCCGCCGATGATGAGCGCGATGAAGATGTAGAACGTGATGTTCGGCCTGAACGTCTGGGGGGTCACGGACGCCCGCGGCCCCATCGCGAACCAGACGATGCCCGCCAGCCCCATCAGGCCACAGCCGAGCGCGAACGCGCGGACTTTGAAGTTCTGCGTGTCCTTGCCCAGGGACTGCGCGGCCGTCTCGTCCTCCCGGATGGCCTTCAGCACGCGGCCGTACGGGGACTTCCCGGCACGCTCCAGCAGCAAGTAGACGACCAACAGCACGAGGAGCACGCCGACGGTGTACAGCGTGTTGATGACCGCGAACTGGCTGATGCCGTACTCCGCGGCGAACGAGAACACCGTCTCTCCGAGCGACGTCGCCTCCGAGGCCGGGCTCGTCGGATCCTGTAACAGTAGCGCCTCCACCGGACTCGTCGGCAAGTTGCCGAACCCGCGCGCGCCGCCGGTGACGTCCGAGAAGGCCGGCGAGTTGTACGTGATGCGGATGATTTCGGAGATCGCGACGGTGACGATGGCGAGGTAGTCGGCTTTGAGCCGTAGCGCCGGCAACGCGGCGACGAGGCCGACGAGCGTGGCCGCGAGAATACCCCCAAGCACGCCGATGGGGAGCGGGAGACCGAGTCCCGGTGGGGAACCGGCGGGCGGACTCGACAGCATTGCGACCGTGTACGCGCCGACCGCCATGAATCCGGCGACGCCGATGTTGAACAGGCCGGCGTACCCCCACTGGATGTTCAACGCGAGGACGACGATCCCGTACACTGCCGCGAGGAAGGTCACGCGCCGGACGAGCGACAGTATGCCGGAGTTGCCGTATCCGAGGTGGTCGCCGAACGCGTAGAACACCACCCAGATGGCGATGTACATCACGGCGACTTTCACGGCGTCGTTGGCGAACGCGCGGCGCAGCGGCGCGAGCACGTCCTCAGTGGTGGTCTGACTCATGCGGTCTTCACCCCGCCGAAGATGCCGCTCGGGCGGAACAGCAACACGAGAATCATGAGCGCGAACGCGGTCGGCCGCGCGAACGACGCGAGGTCGCCCTGCAGCCACACGAGCGAGACGCGGCTCGCCAACCCGATGACGAGGCCGCCCGCGATGGCGCCGTAGATGGAGCCGATGCCGCCCATGATGACGGCCGCGAAGATGAGCAACAACAGCAGCCAACCGGTCTGGAAGCCGAGGCCGCCCTGCGAGAGCACGAGCAGGAAGCCGGCGGCGCCCGTGAGGCCCGCGCCGATGATCCACGTGGACTTGATGACGCGCTCGGTCGGGATGCCGGTGACCTGGGCGAGCGAGCGGTTGTCGGCCATCGCGCGCATCGCCTTCCCGAGTTTCGTGCGCTGCAGGAGGACGTGCAGGCCGAACATCAGGATTGCGGCGACGACGACCAGCGTGACCTCGTGTGCGTCGACGATAACGCCGCCGAGGTTCGCCGAGGGGAGTTTCTCGCTGGACGTGACGATGCGGCGGTTCGCCCCGAACACCAGCGCCACGAGGTACCGCACGGCGAACGCGACCCCGATGGACGCGATGAGCAGGGAGATGCCGTCCGCGTCCCGCATGGGCTTGTAGACCAGGCGGTCCAGAATCAGCGAGAGGACGATGGTCATGCCAGCGGCGGCGACCAGCCCGATGACGATGGCGGCGGGCGACAGCCACATGTTCGCGCCGGCCTCCAGCGGCGCGGTCTGGAGCAACACCAGTCTGACCAGGTCGGCGTCCTCCAGGCGGTACGTTCCCAGCCCGGTGACGGCGTTGACGGCGCTCTCAGTGATAGCGAGCAGGCCGCCGATGCCGGCGATGACGTACGTGACCGCCCACCCGGAGAACGCGCCGGCGGTGACGTAGTCGCCGTGCGCGAAGTTCGCGAAGTTCAGAATACTGTACGTCAGCGACAGGCCAATGCTCGCGAGGCCGATGACGACGCCGATGACGATGCCGTCCCAGACGAAGCCCGCGAACTGGCCGACGGCGATGTCGCCGCCGAACCAGATTCCGAACCACGGCGTCTCCAGGGGCCCCAGCGAGACGCCCGCGAGTTTGGCCACGAGGTCGAGGAAGAGCACGGCACCGAACGCGGTGACGATGCTCGCCCCGGTGCTGCTCCGGGCGAACCCGACACCGCGTTCGATGGTAGCGTTCGCGTCCATGTGTAATTCTCTCGTGGTACGCTCAGACACGGAACGATAAATAAACCTCGCTCGACATCGCAGCATTTGACACTGCCGACAGAGGCACGTGCGAATCCGAGGGACGAGTGTCATTCGTGTCGCCCGCCGATGAGCGGGCGCGGAACCGGATTCGACCACCGCAGTATCCCCGTTCCTGCCGCGAGGGCAGTAGTCGGCGCGCTACCAGAGCGGCCCACACAGTACCGGTGTCATCACCGGGACAGACCGCGTCACGTCCGGAATCGCTACCTGGTCAGACCGCGTCACGTCCGGAACCGCTACCTGGTCAGACCGCGTCACGTCCGGAACCGCTACCTGGTCAGACCGCGTCGGTGCCGGTGTCGCCGGTACGGATCTGGACGGCGTCCGCGACGGGCAGGACGAATATCTTCCCGTCACCGGACTCCCCGGTGTGGGCTGCCTCGCGGATCGCGTCGACGACGTCGTCGACCGGCGCGTCCGCGACCACGCACTCGACTTTCACCTTCTGGTGGAGGTCAACGGTGTACTCCTCGCCGCGCCACTGCTCGGTCATCACCGGCTGGCTGCCGCGGCCGCTGACGTCCGTCACCGTGAGACTCGGCGCGCCCGCGTTGGCCAGCGCCTGTTTGGTGTCAGCGAGTTTCTCCGGGCGGATGACCGCCATGACGAGCGCGACGTCGGTGTCGACGTCAGTCATCGTCGGTCACCCCGCTGCCGTCGGTGGCCATCGGTCCCGCGTCCCCGGTCGTGACGGCGACGCCGGAATCGCCGGCCGAGTCGACGAACTCGGGATACGCGGTGTAGCCGTGTTCGCTGCGGTCGAGGCCGAGCGCTTCGTCGTCGTCGTCCACGCGGAGTCCGACCGCGGCGTCCGCGACTTTGAACACGAGCCACGTGGTCGCGACCGTCCAGACGGTGATGACGGCGATGCCGACCGCCTGCATCGCGAACTGGGTCGCGGAGAACCCGCCGGTCGCGAACACGGGAATCAGGAGGGTTCCGATTGCGCCCGCGCTCCCGTGAACGGGGAACACCGCCGCGACGTCGTCGATCTTTAGCACGTCAGTCACCCAGCGGTAGACGATGGGCGCCTGTGCGCCGCCGATTACGCCGAGGACGAGGCCGCCCACCCACGTGACGTGCGGGACTGCCCCCGTGACTGCGACGAGGCCTGCGAGCAGGCCGCTCGCGGTGAACAGCGGGTCGGGTTTGCCGTCAGTCCACGTCGTGACGAGCGCGGCGGCGACGGCGCCGCCGCCCATCCCGAGCGTGGTGTTCATCGCAACGCGGCCGAGCACGGCACCGTTGAACGCGAGGGCGTCGCCATCGACGCTGAGGACGGCGGCCTGGGTGCCGACGTTGAAGCCGAACCAGCCGAACGCCAGGATGAACGTCCCGAGCACCGCCAGCGTGATGGAGTGGCCGGGAATCGGCTGGCTGTTTCCGTCGCTGTCGTAGCGGCCCTTGCGCGGGCCGACCATGTAGGCGCCGACGAGCGCGGCGACGCCGCCGAGCATGTGAACGACGGTCGCGCCCGCGAAGTCGAGATAGCCGACGCCGATGGCCTCGCCGATGTAGCCGTTCGCGCTCAGCAGGCCGGTGCCGCCCCACGCAAACCCGGCGATGACGGGGTAGATGAACGCGGTGAGGCCGATGGAGTAGAACACGTACGCCTTGAACTTGATGCGCTCGGCGACGGCGCCGCTGACGATTGTCGCGGCGGTCATCGCGAACACGGCGCTGAACAGCCAGCCGACCCACGCGGTGTCGTCGTTCACGTACGCGAACGCCGACGAGACGCTGACGTCGACGCCGGCGGTCGTGACCATCCCGGCGAGGCCGAAGACGCCGAGGCCGACCAGAAAGAACACGACGACGCCCATCCCCCAGTCCATGAGGTTCTTCATGAGGACGTTGGCGACGTTCTTCGCACGCACCTGGCCGGCTTCCAGCATCGCGAACCCAGGCTGCATGAAGAAGATGAGGAAGCAGACGAGCAGGGTCCAGACGGTGTTGACGCCGTCCGCGACCGCCGTGGGATCGGCTTGCGCGAGGAGCGCGCCCTCAACCATCGAGGACCACCAGCCCCTCGGCACGGTCGTGTACGTTCGAGGCGGTTATGCGCGATTCTGCGATTATACGGCCATAAATTACCGGGTTTGCTGCACGTTCAGGCATTGAATCCGTCACGGAACTGGACACCACGCTTCGACACTAAAGACTATCGTATAATCGCCTAATCTATTCCAAATGTCGTAGTAGTGTAGCCACTATATAAGGATAATACGATACTTTTCTAAAGAAATACTCGATTTCACCAGCTGTTCGTCCAGTTTAGAACAGTGAGACGCCGACGCTGTAGGCCCACGATGAGAGGCCGAACGCTGCGATTCCGAGGGCTCCGCCGGCGAGCGCGACGTTCTTCAGGAACTGCGTCATCTCGTCTTGCCGCTGTTCGTCGGGGACTGCCCAGAAATCGTGCATGGTCACCGCGGACAGGAGGAGGAACCCTGCCACGGCGACGCCCGCGAGGACGGGGAAGGCACCAGCGACGATGCCGAGGCCGCCGAGAACGAGGACAGCGCCTGACGCCAGCACTGAGAGTTTCGGCGCGGGCAGGCCCTTGTGCTGGGCGTACCCGGTCATCTGGTCGGTCTGCACGAAGTGGTTGAGGCCCATGAACGCGATGACGCCGCCGAACAGGAGGCGCCCCACCAGCAGGAGCACGTCTTCGGCGGCCATTACGCGGCCACCCCCGTTCGAGGAGCGGTCTGGTGAGCGGGCGATGCGGCCGCGGACGCTAACGCTTGGATACTGAGTTTCACAACGTTACTTGGTTCGGTGTGGAATCCACTTGTACGTTTGGCGATACGAACGCCACCGGGTGACACGCGTGCCCCCGGGACTCGCCTGACTGAAGGGAGTGCGGGGCGTCGCCTCAGCATCTTCGACTGGGGGGCCGAACAACGACCCCAACGACCGGGAGTTCGTGTCCATAGACGGTGCACGAACACGCAGGCGTTCCGCTGGACGGACGAGAACAGCGAGAACAGCGAGAGACGCAGTGGAACTCTGGCGTCACCGCCAGTTTCGTCCGTCTACCGGGCTGTCTGGGCCGGTCGTTAGTAGCCGACGCCGGTGGACGCGTCCGGCAGGTCGTTGGGCGTGGCGTCGAGACCGAGTTCCTCGAGCGCCTGCTGCATGTGCTCGTCCTCCGCGAAGTCCGCACCGTCCGCCTCGCGGATGCGCTGGGCGGTCGCCAGTACTTCGCCGCGGCGGCCGTCTGGGATGTCGTACTTGTCCGCGGAGAGTTCGACGATGAGACCGTTGTTGTCCTGCGTGTACAGCGAGAAGAAGATGCCGCGGTCGAAGACGTTGTACTGGTGGCCGGCGTCCTCGAGCGCTGTCATCACGTCCTCGAAGTCCTCGGCGGCGATGGAGAACGACAGGTGATGGACGCCGCCAGTGGGCGTCCGGAGGCGGCCGCGGTTCGACGACCGGTCGTCGCTGACGAACACCGTGAGGATGCGGCCGTCGCCGGTGTCGAAGAACAGGTGCGTCTGCGAGGGGTCGTCCAGATTCGGCTGGCGCAGCACCAGCGCCATACCGAGCAAGTCCCGGTAGAACGCGATGGTGTCCGCTGCGTTGCTGCCCCAGATGGTGATGTGGTCGGTGCCCGTCGTTCTGAACGGGCTGTCCGGCGCCTCCGCGCTGACCGGAATCGAATCGTCTGCCATGCCACCGGCTAGGCCGCCCGCGCGGATAAGCACTCGCGGATGGCGGCGTCACCCGGTGACAGCCGTGCCACGTGGACGCCCCGTGCCCCCGTCCACAAAACAGGTGACAGGCGCAACGGGCGACAGTCCGAAATCGACTCCGTCAGGCGAACGGCGTTCTCAACACGCGCACCACGACTCGATGCCCTGGTCCTCGGTGAGTCGGATGCCGACGTCTTCGCCCTCGCAGTCCAGATCGAGGTCGGGGTCGTACTCCCACGTGGCGGATAAGCCGCCCCGCGTGAACACGATCGCCGAAGCGGGACGCGCGTCGACACCGGCCGCGGCGGCGACGTCCGCGAGGGAACTGCGACGAGACGGAAACCGCCGGCGCGTAGCCGGGAGCCGCGTCCGGGGACCATTGTCTCTTCCGTCACGTGGTCCACACGTCAGACCTCGGTGGCAGCCGCGGGGTTCGCCCCCAAACGCCACCGCTTTATCGGGCGACTGCCTACCCGGAGTCGTGCAGATTGTCGGGTACGAGACGGCGCCCGGCGACGGGCCACCGGCCCTCCGCGTCGCCAGCGACGGGACCGTCGAACGCGTGCCGCTGGTCGCCGGGGAGCGCCTCGCGTACGCGCTCGGCGAGCGCCACTGCGCGGGTGCGACCCGCGACGGCGTCCACGAGCACTGCGACCGGGAGAGCGCGCCGTACTGCGACGACCACACGTCCAGGTGGCCGTGCGCGCGCTGCATCGGGAACTGCGCGATGCCCGTCGACGCCTGCCACGAGGAGCACGCCGTCTACCTCGCGGCGTTCGCGCCGGACACCTTCAAGGTCGGCGTGACGCGCTCGTGGCGCCTCGACACCCGCCTCCGCGAGCAGGGCGCGGACCGCGCCGCCCACATCCGGACCGTCGAGGACGGCCGGCGCGCCCGACAGATCGAGTACGGCATCGCCGACGAGATTCCGGACCGCGTCCGCGTCCCCGCCAAGATCCGGGGGTTCGACGGGACGGTGGATGCCGCGGCCTGGGAGTCGCTCGTCGCCGAGTACGATCCGATCGAGTCGTTCCACTTCGAGTACGGCTTCGAGTTGGACCGCCGCCCCGTCGCGGAGACGATGGCGACCGGGACGGTCGTCGGGACGAAAGGCCGCGTCCTCCTGCTGGAGCGCCGCGGGACGACGTACGCAGTCGACATGCGGGACCTCGTGGGATACGACGTCACGGAGGGCGAGAGCGACGACGACGTCCAGTCGAGTCTCGGGTCGTTCTAGGCGCCGACGCGACTGCCAAAGAGCGCTTTTTTCCGTGCGGACGGCCAAGCAGGTGGTATGCCAGACGACGAATCCGAATCCGACGGCGCCAACGGCGAAGACGGCGACTCCGAGGAGAAGTCGTTCCGCGAGCGAGTCGAAGAGATCCGCGAGGAACGCGCCAAGGAACGCGACGAGGGCGACAGCGAGGGCGAAGACCCCCGCGAGCGCATGCAGGAAGCGATGGGTGGCGGCGGCGGTCCCCCCGGCATGGGCGGCGGCGGAGGCGGCGGCAACCCCTTCGCGCAGATGATGGGCGGCATGATGGGCGGCGGTGGCGGCGGCCCGCCCGGCATGGGCGGTGGCCGCGAGGAGTCCGGTGGCGGCGGCGGGACCAGCGAGAAGGCCGAGCGCGAACTCGAACAGCTCCGCAAGGAACTCGAACGCACGAACAACAAGCTCGACCGCATCGCGAACGCCCTCGAAGACTGACAGCGTTCCGCGTCCACGCGTTCGCTCCGAGAGACGACGACGGTCGGGGTCGACGCGCTCGTGTTGACACGCGCCTACGTCCTGTCTTTTCAGCCGCTCCGAGACGACCAGCGACGCTGTTCGTCGCAACTAGTCCAGGAACCTTCGAGTCCGCCACGGCCGGAACTGTGGCAGTGGGTTACTCCAGGAGCCGTCGGTAGCGGTCGGCTAGCTTGTCGATGGCGCGCTCGACGCTGAGGTCGTCGCGCCGGTCGAGGCAGTTCGCGGAGAGGCGTTCGCGTTCGTCCAGGGTCCGCCGTATCGCCGCCCGGAACCCGTCAATGTCGCCGGGTTCGTAGTGGTAGCCGGTCTCGCCTTCCTCGATAGTTTCCTTGAGCGCGCCCGCGTTCACGCCCGCGACCGGCGTGCCGCAGGCGTACGCCTCCTGGGCGACCAGGCCCTCAGTCTCCACGGGGCTGGGGAACGCGAACACGTTCAGCGCGGAGTAGAACGCCGGCAGTTCATCGCGCTCCAGGAACCCGAGGAAGCGGACGTCGACGTCGCGCTCGCGGGCTTCGGCTTCCAGGTCATCCCTGGCGGGCCCGTCGCCGCCGAACACGAGCGTGACGTCGAGGCCGTCGGCGGCCGCCAGCAGGTCGAGGAGGCGTTTCTCGTAGCCGTGGCGGCCCGTGTAGCCGACCAGCGGCCGGTCGCCCGGGAGGCTGTAGCGCCGCCGGAAGTCCGCGGCGTCAGTCGGCGCGAAGTGCTGGACGTTGACCCCATTCGGCAGCGGTTCGACGGGGGTGTCGACGCCGAGGTCCCAGACGTGGTCGCGAGTGCGTTCGCTCGGCGTCAACACGAGGTCCGCGCGGTCGAGGAACCACTGCTCCCAGCGCTCGCTGGCGCGACGCACGACGCCAGTGGCGACGTCCGGGACCACGTAGTTGGCGTACTCCGCGGTGGGCGTGTGGTAGGACGCGACCAGCGGCAGGTCGTGCGCGCTGGCGTACCGCCAGCCGGCCAGGCCGAGGCCGAACGGTGTGTGCGCGTGCACCACGTCGGCCTCGAGGTCCCCGACGGCGTTCGGCGTGCGTGGCAGCGCGATCCGGTACCCATCGTAGAACGGGAACCGGAGGCTCGGCACCGGGTACTCCGAGGGCGACGGCTCGTGAGAGGACTCGGGGTAGACGACGGGCATCTCGCCGTCGCGGTCCTGCCAGCGGTCGCGCCACGTCGACACCGTGTACGTCACGCCGTTCACCGTCGGATGGTACGAGTCAGTGAACGCCGCGACAGTCGGGAGGTCGCCGCTCACGTCACCCCTCCACGCGGCCGACCCTGGCGTCGTCGACGTCGCCGTCCACGAGGCCGCGGTAGATTGACGCCAGTTGCTCGCCGACGCGGTCGAGACTGTGCGCTGCCGCCGTTCCCCGGGCGTTCTCGCCGAGGCGCTCCCGCAAGTCGGGGTCGGCCGCGAGGCGTTCCAGTGCCGCCTCGAACTCGTCGAACGTCGAGCACATGAGACAGTCCTCGCCGTCCGTGAAGAACTCCCGGAACACGTCGATGTCCCGGAGGACCACCGGCTTCCCGCAGGCCATTGCCTCGAGCACGGCGATGCCCTGGTTCTCGACTTTCGCGGGGAACAGGTAGACGTCGCCCGCGCCGAACGCCGCGCGCTTGTCCGCCATGTAGCCCGTGAACGTCACGTTCTCCGGCGGGTCGGTCACCCACTTCCGCGTCGCCTTCCCGGCCTGCGGGCCCTCGTCGTAGGGGCCGAACCACGCGAAGTCGTAGTCCGTCGCCTTCGCGAGTTCGCAGAACGTCGTGAGGCCCTTGCGCTCGAAGACCTCGCCGACGGCGTACACCACCAGGCCGTCGAGGTCGAAGCGCTCCCGGGTGTCCCCGCGGAACTGCTCGTAGCCCTGGAGGCTCTCCACGTCGACGCCGTTCGAGATCTGGCGAATCGGTGCGTCCACGGGGTACGACCGGAGGACGCCCTTCGTGTACTCGCTCGGGCAGAGCACGAGGTCCGCCTGCGAGTAGAACCACCGCAGGTAGGGCTCGAGGAGCGGGGCAATGGTCGTCGATCCGCGGAACGACTCCGCGAAGTCCTCGCGAGTGACGTGGGCGTGCAACACCAGTGGGATGTCGTTTCGCCTCGCGTGCCGCGCGACGGCGACGCTGCCCGGGCCGACGAGGTTGCAGTGCGCGACGTCGTAGTCCGCGAAGTAGCCCCGTCCAGCGAACAGCGTCCCCAGGGACTGTACGGGGTTGCCGGCGCGCCACGGCGACTCCACTACCTCGACGTCGGTCCGCGAGAGGGCTTTGCGCTGCTGGCGGGTCGCGGTGACCATCCCCCCGCGGACGCTGTCCTCGAATTCGAGGTAGTTCAGTGTCCGCATCACGTGATTGCAAACCGACGCCGGCCGATAATCCTACCGGAACTGTCTTCTATCACCCACGCCCCAGCGTCCGTATGTCCATCGCGGCCGACCGCATCCAGCGCCTCCACGACCTCGCCCAGGAGGCCGCCCGCGACGGCGACGACGACCGCGCCCGCGAGTACGTCCGCCTGGCGCGCCGCCTCGCGGAACGCAACCGACTGCGTCTCCCGCGGGAGTTCCGGCGGTTCACCTGCGACGCCTGCGACGCGTACCTGATTCCCGGGCGGAACGCCCGCGTCCGCACCCGCGACGGCCACGTGGTCGTCACATGCGACTGCGGCCATCAGTCGCGATACCCCTACGATTGACGGCGCCGAAACGGGAATCCCGGACGGGTCCCGGCCGGTCCCGCAAATGCAACAACTTTCAATGCGCAGCGGTCAGTACTACGTATACAAGATGACCGAGGACTTAGCGAAGAAAGCCCACGAAGCTGACGTAACCGTCTGGGTCGGGAAGGCGGGCGTCGACGCAGTCGCCGACGAACTCTCCGACCAACTCGACGACCGCGACGTCGTGAAAGTGAAGTTCCTTCGGTCCGCCCGCGGCGAGGGTGACACCGTCGACCTCGCCGACCAGCTCGCGGACCTCGCGGGCTCGGAGGTCGTCGAAACCCGCGGGAACACGGCGGTGTACCAGTAATGCTCGGGGGAGTGAGCGGGTCCGTGCTCCAGGTAGAGCCTCTGCCATTCGTCGAGGACTTGATTCCCGAGTACGCGGGCGCGATCACGCAGTTCGTCTACTTCATCGCCGCGTTCGTCGGCATCTACCTCCTGGGTCGGCTGATCGTTCGGCCGCTGTTCGACCGGATGCTGCAGCGCCGCAACCTCGACGCCCACGCCCGCAAACCCCTGCAGAAGCTCGTGAACTTCATGGTGGTGTTCGTCGCCGTCTCCGTGGCGTTCGGGTTCGCGGACTACGGGAGCTTCCTGACGAGTCTCGCGACCATCGCAGCGGCGGCCACGCTCGCCATCGGGTTCGCGCTGCAGGACGTCATCCAGAACTTCGTCGCGGGCGTGTTCATCTACACCGACGAGCCGTTCCGCGTCGGGGACTGGATCGAGTGGGACGGCAACTCCGGCATCGTTGAGGACATCAGCCTCCGCGTCACGCGCGTGCGGACGTTCGACAACGAACTGCTGACCGTGCCGAACGCGGTGCTCACCGGCGGTGTCATCAAGAACCCGGTCGCGAAGAACCAGCTCCGCCAGCAGTTCATGTTCGGCATCGGCTACGACGACGACATCGACGAGGCGACCGAGATCATCGTCGAGGAAGCCGAGGCCCACGAGCAGATCCTCGACGACCCCGGTGTCAGCGTTCGCCTCGCCGAACTCGGCGACTCCTACGTCGGCCTGAAGTCGCGGTTCTGGATCGAGGACCCGTCCCGGTCGGACTTCGTGAAAACCCGCAGCGAGTACGTCCAGCGCGTCAAGGAGCGCTTCGACGACGCGGGCATCGACATCCCGTACCCGATTCGGACGCTGGACGGGACCGTCGACGTCGACCTCGCGGGCGAACTGGCGACCGAACACCTCGAGGAGTGACGCGGCCGGCCCGGACCTGACCGGGGGTCACTCCAGATTCTTCTCCATGTAGGTCGCGGTCGACGGACAGACGTCCGCGAACTGGCTCGTCTGCCGGACGGCCCGCGGGGCGTCCTCCCGAGCGACTGGCCGGTAGCCTCGGCGCTCGAAGTACTCGGCTGCGGTCGTCGTCAACAGGGACGCGGTGGTGGCCCCTGCTCGCTCGGCGGCGGCCTCCAGTTCGTCACAGAGCGCGCCGCCGAAGCCGCGTCCGCGGTGGTCGTCGGCGACGACGACGGAGCGCACCAGTGCGGCCGAGCCGTGCAGTTCCAGGCCGCCGCCGCAGACCACGTCGCCGTCGAGACGGCCGGCGTAGAACCGGCCGTCGTCGGCCCCCACGGCGTCGGTGGGGAGGCCGGCGGTGTCCAGGAGCGCGGCGAGACTGCCGCGGTCAGCGCGCGTGGCGCGCCGGACTGACACCGCTGGCGGCATCCCGTCGAGTCACCCCCACGCGACGGTGACGCTGACGTCGCCGGGGAGGTCGACGGCCAGCGCGCGACACTCGTCGACGCAGCGAGCGAGCCAGCGGACGCGCTGGGCGGTGGCGATAGTCACTGCAACAGCGACTGCAGCGACTGCGGCGGCGAACGGTTCGCTAACCGCCCAGAACAGCACGACGAAGCCGAGCATCGCCGCGTAGCTCGCAGCCACGTCGGCCCAGGTGAGGTGGTCGTCAGCGGTACGGCGTCGGGGGTCGGTGGGTGGGACAGGCATTGTGAGTCGGGTAGTGTTGTAGTCGAATGGTGCCGGCGAGTGGCGCGGTGCTACGACGTGGGTTTCCGGGCTTCGATGGTTGCGGACGCGACGAAATTCCCTGGCCGTGTGTCGCTCCAGTCGGCGCCGTCGTCCTCGAGTCCGACGGACACGGCCTCGAAGCCGGCTTCGGCGAGCAGCCCCTCCAGGGTGTCGGGCGCTGCCGCGCCGCCGACGCACGCGGCCACGGCGTCCGGGTCCTCGCGCACTGCGGCCGGGATGTCGCCGACGGCGACGAGGTCCGAGACGGCGAGTCTGCCGCCCGGCCGGAGGACCCGGTAGGCCTCGCGGAACGCGCGCGCCTTGTCCGGGGAGAGGTTGACGACGCAGTTCGAGATGACGACGTCGACGGACTCGTCGGCGACCGGCAGGTGTTCGATCTCGCCGAGTCGGAACTCGACGTTGTCGAGGTCGCTGTCCGCGGCGTTCTCGCGGGCGGTGTCGACCATCTCGGGCGTCATGTCGACCCCCACGACGCGTCCGTCCGGACCGACGGCTCGGGCCGCGAGGAAGCAGTCGAATCCGCCGCCGGACCCGAGGTCCAGGACGTCCTCGCCGTCCTCGAGGGCCGCGATGGCCTGCGGATTGCCGCAGCCGAGTCCGAGGTTCGCGCCGTCCGGTGCGGCCCCGAGGTCTCCGTCTTCGTACCCGATAGCCCGCGCAGCAGCGTCGGCACCGCCTCCGGCGTCCGAGCCGCAGCAGTCTGCCTCGCCGGCAGCGCCGTTGGCCGTCGGGACGCCCTCAGCGTCCGTGGACTGGGAAGTGCAGCAACCACCGCCGCCCTCGACGATGGCCGCGTAGCGGTCGCGGACGGTGCCGCGGCGGTCGTCGGCACCGGAGTCGACGGCGGTGTCGGTCACGCCCTCGCTGTCTTCGCTCCCGTCGCTGGAGTGGCGGTCACTCATGATTCGGCTCCCGTGTCACGTCGAGCACGTCGAGCAGGCGTTCCGCCCGCTCGGTCGCGGAGTAGTACCGCCACCGGCCGTCCTTCCGTCGGTCGACAAGCCCGGCACTGAACAGCCGCGAGAGCGCCTGGCTGACCGCTCCCTGGCTCACGCCCAGCGCCGGTTCGAGTTCGCAGACGCAGACTTCGACGTTCGCGTCGGCGATGAGCCGGAGTGCCTCGTATCGCGTGTCGTTGCCGAGCGTCGCGAGCGCCTCGACGTCGGCGGCGAGCTCGCGCTCCGAGAGCGCGTGGTCGACGGTACAGCAGCCGGGTTCCGCACGGTCCGTTGCGTCAGCGGCGTCGCCGCAACAGTTCTGTGACTCCATCTTAGTATTTGCTAATATTAGGATACACTAATATAATAGTTTGGGTGACGACGCTCGACCCTCGAACGCCGCTGTGCAGTCGGTGTTCGGCGTCGCAGTCGGCCGTGCGGTACGGACGAAACCGTCGACGCGAACGCTGCCGGCGAACCGGTGGCCGAACACCGCGAGGAGGGCCCCCACCCACTCTTCGCTCATCGGGCCCGAGCACACACTTACGCCGCTCCACCTCGAACGATGACACGAGGCCGCATCACAATGGCCCAAGACTCCGAATTACACCACCTGCGGGCCGGACTGGACGCACTGCCGCCCGTCGAGCGCACCGTCGACGACGGTACGCTGCGCGAAACGCGACAGTTCCGGGGGCTGACGCTCGACCAGGCCGCGGGATACCTCGAGAGCCTCGGCGGCGAGCGAGTGGACGAACACCGCGTCGAAGGGGACGGATGGACGGCAGAGCTCTCGGCACGCCGCGTTCCCGTCGGACCATCCTATCGGCTCACGGAAGTTACCATCACGTGGACCGGCGACAGGGACGTCCTCGAACCGATCATCGTTCGATTCCGACTGAAAGCGTTCCGCGCACCCGGGTGACGTCGCCCTGGTCCTCCCCGCTGCACGCCGCGGGCAGTTCGGCGTTAGCCATGGGCGGGCCGTCGTGAACAACGACGGTTCGACGTCGTCGCTGTGCGGCGTTGCCACTTGGAAGCAGAAATCGCAGTATGAATGATGGACGGGCCCAGGTTGCCCGGTGTTCCCGCCCGGGTAGTCCCGGTCGCCTTCTCCACCCCGCGACCCTTCGAGCGACGAACGTTCGGTGCTCCGCTGCTCACTTCCGTGCCTGACGGAGTGGCACCGACGAACCGCGCCGACGACACCCCTGCAGGTGCGCGCCGCGGACCGCCGTCCCCGAAGGACGAGGCTTCCACGTTGGCTCCCGGGGCCCGGACAGGTCGACCGGACTTCCCAGGATTTCGGCCCCCGCTGATGACTATCTCGCGGGTGGAGGGCGGGGCCAAACCGCCCGGCCTAGTCCAGTTCATCGTAGACGATTCCCTCTTAAGGGCCTTTCGGGACGGTCGATTGGTATTTGGTACCGCGTAGCGCGTTAACACTTTCACCGAATCGCGGAAAGTGCCAGCCATGTCGGCACTGACCGACCACTACGAGGCCCTCCGCACCGAGTTCGAGTACGACGACCCGGCGTGTGACGTCGGCTCCCTCGACGGCGCGCTCGTCGACAGGGCGTTCGCCGCGACGACCGACCAGGACGCGCTCCGTACAGCGCCCGACCGCGACACGCTGTTCGTCGCGAGCGCCGGACTGACTGGCACACCGCACGTTGGAACGGTCGCGCAGATGTACGCAGTCAAGCGCTTCCACGAGGCCGGGTTCGACACGCAGTTCCTGATCGCGGACTACGAGAAGTACGCCGGCGGCGGCCGCGACCTCGACGTCGTCCGCGGTCTCGCCGACGACTACCGCTCGTTCCTGGACGCCATCGGCTACGAGGGCGACGTGCGCACGCAGTACGACGCCACCGACGTACTGCAGACGGCGTTCCGTCTCGGCCGGTACTTCGAGTTCGAGTCCGACCTCGAGTTCGACGTCGAACCGACGACCTGGGTCGAGGACCTGCGGTCGGCCTACGAGGCCGACGGCATCGAAAACGAAGACGCGGGCGAACGAACGGAGTTCGGTGCCAGGCTCACCGGACTGCTGTGTCTCGCCGACTTCGTCCACCCCACGCTCGCCGACGGCTACGACCAGACCGTGTTCGTGCTCGGCGTCGACGAGCACGCGCTCGTCCTCGCAAACGAGCACTACCTCGACGGGACGCCCTTCGACGCGGAATTCGAGGGGCTGTTCACGCGAATGGTCCCCGGCTTGAACGGCTACCCGAAGATGTCCAAAACCATCCCCGGGTCGGGCATCCAGATGGACATGCGCCCCGACGACGTGCGCCGCCTCGTGGACGAGGCAGCCGACGACGACGCACCGCCCGCCGAATCCGCGGTCTACCAGATGCAGTGTCTGGTCTCCGAGTACGACGCCGAGCGCCTCGCGGAACTGGCGGCGGCGTGTCAGCGCGGCGACGAGGCGTGGGACGCCGCCGTCGCAGAGTACGCCGACTTCCTCGCGGACCTCGCCGCGTCCTGGCCGGACTCGTAGCCCGAGCCGGGAATCGGCCGAGAAGGGCGCGACGCGAGGGAAACGGTCATCCCCGACGAACGTCTACTGGCGCTCATGGGATTCGGTTCGACCGCGAAGAAACTCCAGAAAGTCACGGAGATGGCGGACAAGCTCTACGAGCGCTTCGAGAAGCTCCGCGAGCAGGTCAACGACCTCACGGACACCGTCGAGGAGACCAACGACCGCGTCACCGACCTCGAAGTGGAACTGGCCGAGCAGCGCGCGCTCGTCGAGGCGCTCGCCGACCACCAGGGCGTCGACGTCGACGCCGTCATGGACGAAGCCCGGCAGGAGGCGGCAGCAAGCGCGGGCGGTGAGTCGGACGCTGACGGCGAAGCCGTCACAGACACCGGCAGCGGAAGCGTGGATGGCAACGCCTAAAGAACGCCGGCAAGAATTTCCGGCCAGATGACCACCCACGGGAGGCCGCTGGACTCGGTGCTGGAGACAGTCGGTGAGACCCCGCTCGTGCGCGTCCACGCGTCACCGGACGACGTCCCTGTGTACGCGAAACTCGAGTCGTTCAATCCGGGCGCGAGCGTGAAAGACCGCATCGGGAGGTACATGCTCGAAGCGATGCTGGAGTCGAGAGAACTCCCCCCGGGCGGCACCGTCGTCGAACCCACCGCCGGCAACACCGGCATCGGGTTCGCGGTCGCCGCCGGGCAACTGGACGTCGACGCGGTGTTCGTCGTGCCGGAGCGATTCAGCGTCGAGAAACAGCAACTGATGGCGGCGCTGGGCGCCGACGTCATCAACACCCCGACTGAAGCGGGCATGGAGGGCGCGATCAACCGCGCGCACGAACTCGCCGAAGAACTGGACGACGCGGTCGTCCCACAGCAGTTCTCCAACCCCCTGAACGTCGAAGCGCACTACGAGACCACGGGCCCCGAAATCCGTGACGCCCTCGACGGCGACGTCGGCGCACTCGTCGCGGGCTGCGGGACCGCAGGTACGCTGATGGGGACGGGGAAATTCCTCCGCGACCACGTCTCGGACCTCCACGTCACCGCCGTCGAACCGACGGGGTCGCTGTACGCTACCACGAAGGGGCGTGACGTCGAGGAAGCCGAGTACAAGACCGAGGGCATCGGCACCCACGACCCCACGACGAACGAACTGTTCGACCCCGAATTCGTCGACGACGTCGTCCAGATTCCGGACCGCGACACCCACGCCGAGATGCAGCGCCTCGCCCGCGAGGAAGGCCACCTCGTCGCGTCGAGTTCCGCCGCAAACAGCCTCGCTGCCCTCGACGTCGCCGAGCGCGCCGCCGCCGGCGACCTCGACCTCCCCCACGACTGCGTCGTGACGGTGTTCGCTGACTCCAGCGAGCGCTACCTCTCGAAGGGCGTCTACGGCGAGTACGAGGAGTGGGAAGGCTAACGCACAACAGGACGCCCGGCGGTCCTCCTCAGTTCGTCAGTCGCCGGTGTTCGACTTTCATGCACTTGTCCTGGACGACGCGTAGCCCCGCCTCCTGCGCGCGGGCGGCCGCGTCGTCGTCCCGGATGCCCAACTGCAGCCAGACCGCCTGCACGTCGTCGCGATCCAGAGTTTCGTCGACGATGTCCGCCACCTCGTCGCTGGGCCGGAACACGTTCACGACGTCGACCTGTTCGTCGACCGCGGACAGCGAATCGTAGGCCTCCCGGCCGAATATCTCGTCGGTGAACGGGTTCACTGGAATCACGTCGTAGCCGTGCTCGCGGAGGTACGCGGGAATGTCGTGGGCGGCCTTCCCTGGCGTCGCCGAACACCCGACGACGGCGACGTGCTCGTAGTCCAGAATCTCCGCGAGTGCTTCGTCGTCGTCCACTGGCATGGTTCGTGGGTCAGTGTCGAACGCGGAAAAGCCACACGTCGCACAGAAGAACAAACGCGAGGGCGACAAGCCGCGCTCAAACCCGCGACCTGGAATCCCCGGCCCGAGTTACAGGGTCCGCCAGTCCGTTCCGCCGTCGAGGCCCATCAGTCGCGCCTCGAAGTCACCCGTCTCGCTCTCGCGGACGGTGAGGATACCGTCGAACAACTGCTTGAGCGTGCTGACCGTCTGCTTGTCGTGTGCGCTGGAGTCCACGACGAACAGGCCCAGCGCGTCCGCGCTCTGCACGCGCCCAGTGAACACGTGCAGGAACCGGAACACCGTCTGGAGGTCCGAGTACATCAACAGCGTCGACAGCGAGTGCAGCAGAATCCGGTTGCGGGTGAGGTTGCGCTGCTGATAGAGCGCGCGCAACAGCTCCGAGAGCTCGATCCCGATACCGGTGAGGTCGACGGGCGAGGACGCGTACCGCACCAGGTCGCTCTCCGTCGCCGTCCCCATCCCCTGCTGTTTGGTCACGCAGTCCACGACGCCGATGACAGGCTCCACACCGTCGACGTGTTCGGCGTAGTCCTCGATGATGCGGTCGGCGCTGTCCTTCGTCGTCACGACGATGACGCCCTCACCCTCACTGGAGCCCCGCGCCAGCACGTCGAAACCCAGCTCCCGCTTGCCGCTCATCGGCGGGCCCTCCACGAGGATGTTGGTCCCTGGGTCGACGTCGACGTCGGAGAAGACCGCGCCAAGTTCGTACATTACGCTACCCCTCGCATCCGGACCGCGACCGGGGGGTGGCGTACCGACGAGTAATACTCCCCCGTGCTCATCTGGCCGAAAGATATGCTGATTCGCTTATATTCCTTTTGATTGTATTATTACGCGACGGCCAGACGGCCCACGACGAACGCCGCAGCGGCGACGAACGTCCCCGCTTTCAACAACTGCTGGCCGGCCGTCGGATCCTCGAAACTCCGGTACGCCGCAACGAGCATCAACGCGTCCGCTGGCACCACGACCACGAGATACCAGACCCCGAACGTCCCGAGGTAGTAGGGGACCGGACTCGCCGCGACGGCGACCACGAGGAGCACCGCGCCGAGTCTCAGCGCGCGCCGCGGCCCGATCGCGATCGGGAGCGTGTTCAGTCCTTCCTCGCGGTCGCCCGCGACGTCCTCGACGTCCTTGATGACCTCGCGCGTGAACGTCGACAGCGCCGCCAGCACCGCGAGTACACCGCCTGCAAGCGGGTCACCGACGGCCGCCGCGCCGAACAGGAACGTACTCCCCACGAGGTACGCCACCAGCGCGTTCCCCGCGCCCGGCAACCCCTTGAAGTACGTCGTGTACGTCACCAGACCGACGAGATTCACCGCCGCGATAGCCAGCGCCAACAGCGGCAACAGCGCCGCGAGTACAATCGCACCCACGAACAACACGACACTGAACGCCAGCGCGCCACGCGGCGACACCGCCCCACGCGGAATCGCGCGTTCGGGCGCGTTGATCGCGTCGATCTCGCGGTCGAAGTAGTCGTTAATCGCCATCCCCGCGCCGGTCGCCAGCCACGTCGCGCCGACCGCCGCCGCCGTCGCCGTCGACTCGTCGAACGCACCACCGGCGACGAACGCACCGATGAACGTCAACGCGCCCGCAGCCACCGTGTTCACTGGGCGCGTCAACTCCAGCAGTCCCCGCGCAGTAGCCGCCAAGCCCATGCACCCGCCTACGCACACCCCACGGAATAAACGAGTCGGTTACCGCCGCCCCGCGAACCACGAGGTTTAAAACTACCCTCCGTCTATCAACGACCGCGGGCGCTTAGCTCAGCTTGGACAGAGCACTTGGCTTCGGACCAAGATGCCGCGGGTTCAAATCCTGCAGCGCCCACTCTCATTCCCCCCGGTTCGGGGCAATACCTAATTACTCCGTAGCCACGCTCAAGCCTGCGAATACAGTAGTAGCTGCCGTTCACGCATACCCCGCAAAATCTGGGTCTAAACGGGGAACCACCTGCGGACCCTCGCCGTCCCCGATTCACCCGCGCCAACCCGGGTGGTCGGCGTGAGCCTGACGACCGACACCTACGCGCAGGGTCGCGTCGTCAACATCCTCACCGGCTGTCCAGCCTGCGGCTACGAGTTCAGTCCGA